>Ga0160434_100058_pt1 | contig 77413 bp, 89 predicted proteins | sample HID1973I_E0MG_FD_108273 | JGI IMG/M metagenome (GOLD analysis project Ga0160434, IMG submission 108273) | Enriched mosquito-associated microbial communities from UW Madison campus, WI, USA - HID1973I_E0 MG | ecosystem: Host-associated > Arthropoda: Insects > Digestive system > Unclassified ... | reverse complement strand
GCCGTTGACCGCGTCGACCGAGGTCGCGTTCACCGCACCCTTGTCCACGCCGGTCAGCTGGCGCTCGCCTTCGGTGCCGGTGAAGTCGACCAGCTTGCCGTCGGTGTCCTTGGCCACGGTGATCGTGTTGGTGGTCGGGTCCTGCTGGACCAGGCCAACCGTGCCATTGTTGATGTTGTTGGTCAGGTTGCTGATGTTGGTGGTATTCGTGTCCACCGCCTGGTTGGTGGCAAACAGCTGGCTGCCATTGACGGCATCGGTGCTGGTGCCGGTCACGCGGCCGGCGGCCACGTTGGTGACGGTGCGCTCGGCACCCACGTCGCCCACGCTGACCGTGCTGGTCGGCGCCGCGCCCGCGAAGTTGCGACTCACGCCACCGACCGTGCCCGAGGTAGTCGCCACGGCGGCGGCCGTCTTCGAACCCGCGCCCAGCGCAACTGCGCCGGCCTGGTCGGCGACCGAGCCATTGCCCACCGCCACCGCGTTGGCTGCCGAGGCATTGGCGACCGGACCGACGGCCACCGAATCGGTGCCGGTGGCGGTCGAATCGGCCAGGGTCGAGTTGGCGTGGAAATACTTGATGCCCGCGCCGTTGTTGATGTTGGTGATCGCGCCTTCGACGTTGGTCACGCGGCCATCGACATTGGTCAGCGCATCGCCGACGTTGTTGTAGGTGTCGCCGCCGATGTTGTAGGTCGGGCCGGTGATGGTCCCGTCCGGGTTCACCGTCGAGCCACCGCCCAGGGCATTGGTGATCGAGGTGTTGGTCGCGTGCAGCTGCGAGCCGTTGACCGCATCGGTCGAGGTCGCGTTCACCGCGCCCTTGTCCACGCCGGTCAGCTGGCGCTCGCCGTCGGTGCCGGTGAAGTCGACCAGCTTGCCGTCGGTGTCCTTGGCCACGGTGATCGTGTTGGTGGTCGGATCCTGCTGGACCAGGCCGATGGTGCCGTTGTTGATGTTGTTGGTCAGGTTGGAGATGTTGGTGGTGTTATTGGTCACCCGGCCATCGACATTGGTCAGCGCGTCGCCGACATTGTTGAAGGTGCTGCCGCCCACGTTGTAGGTCGGCGCGTTCACCGCACCGGTGGTGGTGTTGTAGGTCGCGCCGCCGCCGAGGTGGGTGGCGGTGCTCGCGCCCAGCGTGTCGACGCGGGTATCGAGCGCGGTGACTTCGGTATTGGTCGCGTTGAGCTGGCTGCCGTTGATCGCGTCGGTGCTGGAGGCGCTGACGCGGCCGGCGGCGAGGTTGGTGAGGGTGCGCTGGTTGCTGGCCGAGCCGATGCTGACCGTGCTGGTCGGCGCGGTGCCGGCATAATTGTAGGTGGTGCCAGCGATGGTGCTGGAGGCGGTGCCGACGGCTGCGGCGGTGGCCGATGAGCCACCCAGTGCCACGCTTCCGGCATGGCTGGCAACTGCATTGTCACCGATGGCAACAGCGGTCGCCTGGCTGGCCGAAGATTTCATTCCCAGTGCAACCGAACGGATGCCCGCCGCAGAAGAAGTAGAGCCAGATGCAAGAGAGAATGCGCCGGCTGCATTTGCAAAAGCGCCCGAGGCCGTCGCTTGGTCGCCGACTGCAGTCGCCCTGGAGCCCACAGCCGTTTGTGCGGACCCTACGGCGCCGGTGTTGGCTCCGAAACCAATCGCAATGGCCTCACCCCGCGTCGCAACACTGCCCAGCCCCACCGCCACGGAAGCGTTCTCAGAAGCAATAGCCTCTCCGCCCAAAGCAATTGCGTTCGATCCGCTGGCCTGCGCACCGCGAATCGAGTTGGAACCGATCGCGACCGAGCCCGCACCAGACGCATTGGTGGAATTCGCTGCGGAGAGCGCCGTCGTGCCGTCGCCCGCGGCGCCGCCGATAGCTACCGAGTTCAGGGCAGTGGCGTTGCTTCCGAAACCGAGTGCGGTGGAACCCGTGCCGGTCGCACGCGTTTCCACGCCGTTCGCCACCGCCCATTTTGCAGCGCGCGCATCGAAGCCGAATGCACTACCCGCCTGCCCGGTCACCTGACTGTAGGTACCGTAGACAGTGCCGCCCAACTGGTCAGCGCCAGTAGCGTCGCAGCCCGCAACGAGGGAAAACGTACCGGTTCCGTCGATCGCCTGTGCGACCGAGGCAGGGTACGTGATACGACCAGGAGTACCCGGGCCACGATTGCCCAGGCATGTCTGATCCGTAACGAGGGTATTCGCCGATGCATCCATCGGCAGCGCCCAAGGCGCCAGCACACCCATCGCCAAGGCAAAGGACATTGCCGAAAGACGGAAAGAAGGCGTGCCGACGAGCGCGCCACCATTCTTGCCGTTGCTCTTCGCAAATTCCGAAGCCACCACCAGAGCCTGCTCTTTGCGGCTCCACACCAGTCGATAAATCTTGTTCATTGCGCACCCGCCGTGTTGAAGGAGCGCGCATGATCTAGATCACATGGATTACGGAATACTTGAAAAATCCAACGGTTTCTTCGGCATGACTAAACTCTACTGACATCCATGGGATCGGACTGATATGACAGCAAATCGAACTCTGGCCATATCCATCCATTCCATTGTTTTATATGCATATTTTGATGAATCTAAGACTCTCCCAATAGTTCGTTTTGCTAGGCCGACCATTAGATATTTCTACATACGCCTTCGGACTGCATTAACCACTCGTTAAACATCGTCAAGGCGGCCTCGTTCGAAAGCCACCCAATTTTTTAGATTTATCTAATGGTAGCGTTTCCAGAAAATGTGACTTGCGCAACTTTTCAAAGCGCTGGCGCTTGAAACGCGGCCGCTGCGGACCGGAATGGACCGCAGTGGCGCTGCTTTTCAACGCCCCTCGATCACATACCCCGCAAACCGCCACTGCTCATCCTCATCCAAGCGGAACGACACCAATTCATGCACTTGGCGATTGCCGGCAAACGTGGTGACCAGGTCCACGCTGGCATAGCGGCCAGGCTGCACATTGCCCTGCTGGGTCGGCACGTCACGCAGATTGATACCGACCCAGGCGCGCTGCAGCGGCTGACCGATAGCCTTTCCGCGACTGCGCGACCGACGCCACGAACTGTTGCTGGGTCACCACGCCACGGGTCGCCGCGCTCGCGCTTGCCCACAGCGGCGCGGTTTGAGCCGAATCGATCGCCTGCGCGGCCAACAGCGCCGCGTCTCGCAGGCCATTGGGCGTGACTTCGGCCGTCGTCACGCTAGCGTTTCGCGCTGGAGCCTGCGCGGCCGCCTCCGGCATCGCGAGCGTCGCCACCGACAGCCAGAGCATCCACTGGATCGCATGCATGGTGTTCCCTCCAACGGTCGCATCGTTGCCCAATGCGGGGCTTTCCGGTCGATGGCGATGCCCTCAGCGAGGGCATCGCCCATGGGGGACTAGGTTCCAGGCGACGCATCCGCCCCCCTTGGCGTTAAGCCACGATCGCGCTCCATGGGCATGGGCGGAACCGGCTTGGTCCGCTCCTTCGCTGGCTCGGCAGGCGCAGGACGTGCCAACGACGCCACCCACGTCTCGCAACTCGCCGGCAGCCACAACAAAGTCTGCGCCCGGTACTGGCGGTCGAACACCACCTTGTAATGGCAGCTGCGATCGCCCTGCCCGGTGCGGAACAGGAACAGGTAATCCCATTCCCGCGCCGCGTAGCCTTCACGAAAATGCGGCGTGCCGATCAGGTCGATGAGCTGGGTCTTGTTCATGCCCGGGCCGATCCGGCCCAGGGCCGCCGGATCGGGATAGCTGCCGCCATCGGCGCGCAGGAAGCGCTCGTTGGCGAAGACCGGCGTATCGAGCGTGCCGTCGTCCTTGATGCCGGCGCTGAGCGTGCGCGTGCAGCCCAGCGACGAAAATGCAGCCAGCGCCAGCATGGCCACTGGCAGAGTGCGGTTGTTCATGGTGATTCTCCAAAGGATGTCCATGTCGCGTTCACCACTGGATGCCGGCGCCGACGGCGAAGCCGAAGTCCTGCACGGTGTTACTGCTGACCTGCGCCTTGTAGATATAGCGCCCGTTGTCGGAGACGCCCGACAGCCCCACCGCCATGCCGACCTCGCCTTCGTAGCCGCCCACGCCCATCGCCAACATGTGCCGACCGGCACCGGTGGCCTGCGGCATGCCCGCCATCGCCATCGCCGAGGCGTTGCCGCCGCGGGATTCGCGCTGGGCATCCCAGGCGTCGTCGCGGAGTTGGCCGACCGCCGATTGCAGTTGGTTGACGTTGACCGCGTCGGTGGGCGCCACGCCCGCGCCGACGTTGTGCACCGTGGTCGGCGCGCCGCCGGGATTAAGGGTCAGGCTTTCCGGGTTGACGCTGCCATTGGCGTTGTTGTCGTAGCGCAGGCTGCCAGCCTGGCTGCTCCTGAGCTGGGCGACGTTGACCGCATCGGTGTCGGCGCTGCCGGCGGCGACATGGCTGACGGTGCGTTCGTTGCCGGCACTACCCACCGAGATCGTATTGGCCGCACTGGCGACCGAGCCCGCGCCGAGTGCAACACTGTTGGCGCCGCTGGCGACCGCATTGGTGCCGATCGCCACCGCGGTCGGTCCGCTGGCCGCGCTCTGGCTACCCACCGCCAGGCTACCTTCGCCGGAGGCCACCGATCCCGAGCCGCCGGCGGCCGCGTTAACACCGCTGACCGTGGGTACGATCGTATTGGTCTGATTGACCCGGAACATGCCCTCGGCACCTTGTTGCAATCGGGTCAGGTTGACCGGAGCGTTGTTGATCAGGCTGATCCGGTTGTCGGTGTAGCTGTTGGCCTGATCGACCGCCGAGGCCACGCCTGCATCCAGCTGACTGACATTGACCCCATCAGTGGCCGCACTGCCCGCGGCCACGCCAGTGAGCTGGCGCCCGCCGATCGCCACTTCGCCGCTGGAACTGCTGCTACCGACATAGGCGCCGTTGTAGCCGGCCTGTGCGCCGACCGTGGTCTGCGTGCCGCTGCCCAGCGCCACCGAGTCGGCATGGCTGGCGGTCGCGCCATTGCCCATCGCCACCGCATTGTTGGCCGAGGCGGCGGCCGCCGGCCCGATCGCCACGCTGTCGTTGCCGCTGGCGCTGGAGTCGGCAAGCACCGAGTTGGCATGGAAATACTTGGCCTGGGTGCCGGTGGTGGCCAAGTGATTGATGGCATCGCCGACGCTGTTATAGGTATTGCCGCCGACGTTGAAAGTCGGCGCGCCGACCGTGCCATCGGGATTGACGACCGAGCCGCCGCCCAGCGCGGTACTGATGCTCTGGCTCACCCCATGCAGTTGCGAACCGTTGATCGCTTCCTGCGAGGTCGGGTTCACCGCACCATTGGCGACGCCGGTCAACACGCGACTGCCGGCCGTGCCGGTGAAATCCACCGTGGTGCCGTCGGTGTCCTTGGCCACGGTGATGGTGCGCGTGGCTGGATCCTGCTGCACCAGGCCGACGCTGCCGTTGTTGATGTTGCTGGTGAGGTTGGTGATGTCGGTGGTGTTCTGGGTGACCCGGCCGTCGACATTGGTGATCGCATCGCCAACGTTGTTGTAGGTGGTGCCGCCGACGTTGTAGACCGGCGCGCTGATCGTGCCGGTGTTCGGGTCGTAGGTGGAACCGCCGCCCAGGTTGCCGGCCACGCTGGTACCCAACGTATCGACCTGCCCGTCCAGCGTCGCCACCGCGGTATTGGTGGCAAACAACTGGCTGCCGTTGACCGCGTCGGTGCTGGTTGCACTGACCCGGCCTGCCGCCAGGTTGGTCAAGGTGCGCTCGGCGCCCACATCACCGATGCTCAGCGTGCTGGTGGGGGTAGCGCCGGCGTAGTTGTAGGTCGTGCCGGCGATGACGCCGCTGGCCGTCGCTACCGCTGCCGCAGTCACTGCACCCGCGCCAAGCGCGACAGCGCCGTCCTGCGCTGCCATCGCGCCATTGCCCATCGCGACCGCATTAACCCCCGAGGCGACTGCAAGCGGACCGACCGCAATGCTGTCGGTGCCGGTGGGGCTGGAATCGGCGAGGATCGAGTTGGCGTGGAAATACTTGGTTCCGGCGCCGCCGCTGGCCAGGTTCGTGATCGCGTCACCGACATTGTTGTAGGTGTTGCCGCCGACGGTATAGGTCGGCGCGGTGACCGCCCCGGTGGCCGGGTCGTAGCTCGAACCGCCGCCAAGATTGGTGGCGACGTTGCCGCCCAGCGTATCGACCCGCCCGTCCAGCGAATCCACCGCTGTGTTGGTCGCGAACAACTGGCTGCCATTGATCGCATCGGTGCTGGTGCCGCTAACCCGTCCTGCCGCGAGGTTGGTAAGGGTGCGTTCGCTGCCGACATCACCGAGACTGACGGTGCTGGCAGGCGTCGTGCCGGCGTAGTTGTAGGTCGTACCGGCGATCGTGCCGCTAGCCGTCGCCACCGCGGCTGCCGTCACCGACCCCGCGCCGAGTGCGACGGCGCCATCCTGTGCCGCCGTCGCTCCGTTGCCCAGCGCCACCGCGTCCTGTGCCGATGCATTGGCCGACGAACCGGCCGCCAGCGCACTGATCCCGCTGGCCTGGCTGGCGAAGCCCAAGGCCACCGCATTGTCGGCGGTGGCGCTTGCCGTCGCACCGACCGCGGTCTCACCCGAATTACCACCGGGCACGCCCGCGACCGCGCCTCGGCCCATCGCCACCGAGTCGTTCGAGTAAGCGTTGGTGTTGTGACCCACCGCGACGGCCGAAGTCCCCTCCGCATTGGCGACCGGACCGGCGGCCAGGCTGTCGGTGCCCACCGCGGTAGAGTCAGCCAAGGTGGAATTGGCGTGGAAGTACTTGATACCGCCGCCGTTGTCGAGGTTGGTCAGCGCGGTGTTGATGCCACCAATGGCATCGCCGACGTTGTTGTAGCTGGTCGGACCGACCTGGTAGGCCGGCGCGCTCACTGCGCCGGTGGCCGGGTCGTAAGTCGAGCCGCCACCGAAGTTCGCGGCGGTGGTCGTGCCCTGGGTATCGGCACGGGTATCGAGTGCGGTGACCTCCAGGTTGGTCGCGTTGAGCTGGCTGCCGTTGATCGCGTCGGTGCTGGTGGTGCTGACGCGGCCGGCGGCCAGGTTGGTCAATGTGCGTTCGGCACCGGCATCGCCGATGCTCAACGTGCTGGCCGGCGTGGTGCCGGCATAGTTATAGCTGGTGCCGGCGATCATGCCGCTAGCCGTCGCCACCGCTGCTGCCGTCACCGACCCCGCGCCGAGTGCGACCGCGCCGTCCTGTGCTGCCGTCGCGCCATTGCCCATTGCGACGGCGTTAGCTGCCGAAGCTACCGCGAGAGGCCCGACCGCGACGCTGTCGGTGCCGGTCGCGCTGGCGTCGGCCAGCGTCGAGTTGGCACGGAAGTACTTGCTGCTCGCACCACCCGTGCTCAGGTTGCTGATCGCATCGCCGACGTTGTTATAGGTGTTGCCGCCGACGCTATAGCTAGGCGCGGACACCGCGCCGGTCGCTGGGTCGTAGGTCGAGCCACCGCCGAGATTCGTCGCGACGTTGCCGCCCAGCGTGTCGACCCGTCCATCCAGCGAATCGATCGCCGTATTGGTCGCGAACAGCTGGCTGCCGTTGATCGCATCGGTGCTGGTGGCGCTGACCCGGCCAGCCGCCAGGTTGGTCAACGTGCGCTCGGTGCCGGCGTCACCGATGCTCAGCGTGCTGGCCGGCGTGGTGCCGGCATAGTTATAGCTGGTGCCGGCGATCGTGCCACTAGCCGTCGCCACCGCTGCCGCGGTCACCGACCCAGTGCCGAGTGCGACTGCGCCATCCTGCGCCGCGGTCGCGCCATTGCCCAGTGCGACCGCATTGGTCGCAGAAGCCACGGCCAGTGGTCCGATGGCGACGCTATCGATACCCGTGGCGTTGGCGTCGGCCAGCGTCGAATTTGCCCGGAAGTATTTGCTGGTCGCGCCCCCGCTGGCCAGATTGGTGATCGCGTCACCGACATTGTTGTAAGTCGTGCCGCCGACGCTATAGCTCGGTACGGACACCGCACCGGTGACCGGGTCATAGGCCGAGCCACCGCCGAAGTTGGCGGCAGTGGTCGTGCCTTGGGTATCGGCACGGGCATCGAGCGCGGTGACCTCCAGGTTGGTTGCATTGAGCTGACTGCCGTTGATGGCATCAGTACTGGTGGTGCTAACCCGTCCTGCCGCGAGGTTGGTAAGGGTGCGTTCGCTGCCGACATCACCGAGGCTGACCGTGCTGGCCGGCGTAGTACCGGCGTAGTTGTAGCTGGTGCCAGCAATTGTGCCGCTGGCGGTCGCCACGGCCGCTGCGGTCACCGACCCCGCGCCGAGTGCAACGGCGCCGTCCTGCGCTGCCGTCGCGCCATTGCCCAGCGCGACGGCATCCTGTGCCGATGCATTGGCCGACGAACCGGCCGCCAGCGCACTGATCCCACTGGCCTGGCTGGCGAAGCCCAGGGCCACCGCGTTGTCGGCGGTAGCGCTCGCCGTCGCGCCAAGCGCAGTCTCGCCGGAAGTGCCGCCTGGCACGCCCGCGACTGCCCCTCGACCCACCGCCACCGAATCGCTCGAGTAGGCATTGGTTGCGTGTCCCACCGCTACTGCGGAGACACCCTCCGCATTGGCGACCGGGCCGGCGGCCAGACTGTCGATGCCGACCGCCGTGGAATCGGCCAGGGTCGAGTTGACATGGAAATACTTGATCCCACCGCCGTTGTCGATGTTGGTTAGCGTGTTATCGATGTCGCCCAGCGCGTCGCCGACGTTGTCGTAAGTCGTGCCGCCGATGCTGTAAGCCGGTGCGGACACCGCACCGGTGACCGGGTCGTAAGTCGAGCCACCGCCGAAGTTCGCCGCGGTCGTCGTGCCCTGGGTATCGGCACGGGTATCAAGTGCGGTGACCTCCAGGTTGGTCGCGTTGAGCTGGCTGCCGTTGATCGCGTCGGTACTGGTGGTGCTGACGCGGCCCGCAGCTAGATTGGTAAGCGTGCGCTCAGCACCGGCGTCGCCGATGCTCAGCGTGCTGGCCGGCGTGGCACCGGCATAGTTGTAGCTGGTGCCGGCGATCGTGCCGCTGGCGGTCGCCACCGCTGCCGCTGTCACTGATCCGGTGCCGAGCGCAACGGCACCGTCCTGCGCTGCTGTCGCCCCATTGCCCAGCGCGACCGCATTGGCTGCCGAGGCCACTGCAAGCGGTCCGACCGCGACACTATCGGTGCCGGTCGCGCTGGAATCGGCAAGCGTCGAGTTGGCGTGGAAGTACTTGATGCCGCCGCCGTTGTCGATGTTGGTCAACGTGGTGTCGATGTCGCCCAGCGCATCGCCGACGTTGTCATAGGTCGTGCCACCGATGCTGTAGGCCGGTGCGCCCACCGCACCGGTGACCGGGTCGTAGGCCGAGCCGCCGCCGAAGTTCGCAGCGGTGGTCGTGCCCTGGGTATCGGCACGGGTATCGAGTGCGGTGACCTCCAGGTTGGTCGCGTTGAGCTGGCTGCCGTTGATGGCATCGGTGCTGGTGTCGCTGACGCGGCCGGCGGCCACATTCGTGATCGTGCGCTCCGCACCCACGTCACCGACGCTCAACGTGCTGGCTGGCGTAGTACCAGCATAGTTGTAGCTGGTGCCCGCGATCGTGCCGCTGGCGGTCGCCACCGCCGCCGCGGTCACTGCCCCCGTGCCGATTGCGACCGCACCGTCCTGCGCCGCGGTCGCGCCGTTACCCAGTGCCACAGCATTGGCTGCCGAAGCCACCGCCAGCGGCCCGATGGCAACACTGTCGGTACCGGTGGCGCTGGCATCGGCCAGCGTGGAGTTGGCGCGGAAGTACTTGCTGGTCGCGCCGCCGGTGGTCAGATTGCTGATCGCGTCGCCGACATTGTCGTAAGTCGTGCCACCGACGCTATAGGCCGGCGCGGACACCGCGCCCGTGACCGGGTCGTAAGTCGAGCCGCCGCCGAAGTTCGCCGCGGTGGTCGTGCCTTCGGTATCGGCACGGCTATCGAGGGCAGTGACCTCCAGGTTGGTCGCATTGAGTTGGCTGCCGTTGATGGCATCGGTGCTGGTGTCACTGACGCGGCCGGCGGCCAGATTGGTGAGCGTGCGCTCGGCACCGACGTCGCCGATGCTGACCGTGCTGCCTGGCGTGGTACCGGCGTAGTTGTAGCTAGTGCCGGCAATCGTGCCGCTGGCGGTCGCCACCGCTGCGGCAGTCACTGAGCTTGCACCCAGTGCGATGGCGCCGTCCTGCGCCGCCGTCGCGCCATTGCCCAACGCCACCGCATCCTGCGCCAATGCATTGGCCGATGAACCGGCCGCCAGTGCGCTGATCCCACCAGCCTGAGCGGCGAAGCCCAAGGCCACCGCGTTGTCGGCGGTGGCACTCGCCGTCGCGCCGAGCGCGGTTTCGCCGGAATTGCCACCGGAGACGCCGGCCACCGCAGCACGGCCCAACGCCACCGAGTCGTTCGAGAACGCATTGGAGTTATGCCCGATGGCCACCGCCGAGGTGCCTTCGGCATTCGCCACCGGCCCGGCGGTGATGCTGTCGATGCCGACCGCCGTGGAATCGGCCAAGGTCGAGTTGGCACGGAAGTACTTGATGCCGCCGCCGTTGTCGATGTTGGTCAACGTGCTGTCGATATCGCCCAGCGCATCGCCGACGTTGTTGTAGGTCGTGCCACCCACGCTATAGGCCGGTGCCGAGACGGCGCCGGTCGTGGGGTTATAGGCCGAGCCGCCACCAAAGTTGGCCGCGGTATTGGCACCCAGCGTGTCCACGCGGGCATCCACATCGGTGACCGCCAGATTGGTTGCGTTGAGCTGGCTGCCGTTGATGGCATCGGTGCTGGTGGTGCTGATGCGGCCGGCGGCGACGTTGGTCATCGTACGCTCGGCGCCGACGCTGCCGACGCTGACGGTGCTGGCCGGAGTTATGCCGGCGAAAGTGTAGGTCGTCCCGTTGATGGTCGCGCTGGTCGTCGCCACCGCCGCAGCAGTAACCGAGTCGAGACCCAGCGCCACTGCACCTGCGTTGGCAGCCACCGCCCTGCGGCCGATCGCCAACGTATTGTCGCCGGTTGCATTGGCGCCGCTGCCGATGGCGACGCCTCTGTCGCCGGTGGCTAATGCTGCGTTGCCGATCGCAATCTGCGCTAACAACGCTGGCGTAGCGGTTGAGCCGGCCCGCGCATTGGGGCCAAAGGCCACGCTCGAACTCGACTGCGCTTGCGTACTGAAGCCAATGGCTACGGATTGAAAGTCCGCAACATTGGCAGAGGAGCCAATTGCCACGCTATCTATCGCAGCAGCGGACGCTACTGCAGCATCACCAATGGCAATTCCCCTCGTCGATGCGGACTGGCCTGCACGACCAATGGCAATGCTGGATAAATTGGCGGCAGTAGCTTGTCCGCCCACCGCAATAGCATCCTGCCCCGTTGCCTGCGCGCCCCGCGTGGCATTGCTGCCAATTGCAATTGCACCGCTCCCGGACGCCGTGGTGGAATCTGCCACCGATAGCGCAGTGGTTCCATCTCCGCCTGCACCGCCGATCGCCAGGGAATTTAGGTTCGTGGCATTGCTGCCAAAACCCAGCGCGGTCGACCCCACTCCCGTTGCCGACGTCTCAAGTCCATTGGCTACTGCCCATTTTGAGGCCCTGCTCATGAACCCGAAAGCAGAGCCCCCGACGCCGTCCACCAAGCTGGCAGTGCCGTATGCCGAGACTGCCAATAATCCAGAACCATTTGCGCAACCACCGACAATTGAGAACACCCCACTACCGTCAATGGGCGCATCTGCAGGCCGACTCGCGACCCGCCCTACGACCTGGCTACTACTGTTACACGCCCCTCCCGTCGTGGTCACGATGAGCGCCTGCGCGCGCTCCATGGGAGTGATGAAAATCACGGCTATCCAAACCCCGATAGACGCAAGCCGCAAAATGGATCGGCTACTCACGATCCGCGCGCATCGGCTGCTCCTGGTCGCCAACTCCGAAGCCACCACCAACGCCGCCCGCGAACGGCTCCAAACCAGTCGATAGATCCTGTTCATTTCGTCACCCATGAAGGAAATAGTCGGAATCAGGGGGACTCCAACCCGTTCACGGATGCGGATGCGGCCACAACCACTGCACAGCGCGCATGCCGTCGCACGAGCAGAAGCCAGTCGTCGGCCGGCCAGGAACCAGGCCTGGTCATGCGGGCGCGCGTGGGCCGGCAGGCCGGTCAACGCTGTGTGAAGTGTCCCGTCACGCAGGTTTAAGCCGCGTGAGCATGAACAGTACTTTTCTCAGTACATTCAATGACATCGCTGAACGGCCGAGCGCGCGCCTTGCCCATTGGCCACGGCTGGCGGGACAATAGGCTGGATATTCCGAAAGACCGCTCCGATGATCGATTCCGCCCGCTATCCCCGCCTGTCCCAGGTGCAAACCCCCGCCGATCTGCGCCGCTTCGGCGAGGATGAATTGCCGGCGATGGCCGAGGAACTGCGGGCCTATCTGATCGAGTCGGTCGGCAAGAGCGGCGGTCATTTCGCCGCCGGGCTGGGGGTGATCGAACTCACCGTCGCCCTGCACTACCTCTACCAGACGCCCGCCGACCAACTGGTGTGGGACGTAGGCCACCAGACCTACCCGCACAAGATCCTGACCGGGCGCCGCGATCGCATCCACACGGTCAAGCAGAAGGACGGCGTGGCGCCGTTTCCCAAGCGCGAGGAGAGCGAGTACGACACCTTCGGCGTCGGCCATTCCTCGACGTCGATCTCCGCTGCGCTGGGCATGGCGATCGCGCTGCAGCGCGCCGGCGACGAGCGCCGCGTGGTCGCGGTGATCGGCGACGGCGCGATGACCGCCGGCATGGCGTACGAGGCGCTCAACCACGCCGGCGGCATGGAGGACGAGCCGAACCTGCTGGTCATCCTCAACGACAACCGCATGTCGATCTCCGAGGCGGTCGGCGGGCTGACCAAGATGCTCGGCCGCGCCACCGGCAGCCGCACGCTCAATGCGATCCGCGAGGGCGGCAAGAAGATCCTCGGCGACAAGAAGACCAACCCGACCGCACGCTTCGTGCGCCGCTGGGAAGAGCATTGGAAAGGCATGTTCGTGCCGTCCACGCTGTTCGAGGAGATGGGCTTCCACTACACCGGCCCGATCGACGGCCACGACCTGCCGGCCCTGCTGAGCGCGCTGAAGACGCTCAAGACCCTCAAGGGCCCGCAGCTGCTGCACGTGATCACCACCAAGGGCAAGGGCTACGAGCTTGCCGAGGGCGACCAGATCGGCTACCACGCGGTCGGTCCGTTCGATCCGGAGAAGGGCCTGGTCGCCAAGCCGGGCACGGTCAAGAAGCCGACCTACACCGACGTTTTCAGCGACTGGCTGTGCGACATGGCCGCCGCCGACACGCGCCTGCTCGGGATCACCCCGGCGATGCGCGAGGGCTCGGGCCTGGTGCGTTTCAGCAAGGAATACCCGCAGCGCTACTTCGACGTGGCCATCGCCGAGCAACACGCGGTGACCCTGGCCGCCGGCATGGCGACCCAGGGCGCCAAGCCGGTGGTGGCGATCTATTCGACCTTTTTGCAGCGCGGCTACGACCAGCTGGTGCACGACGTCGCCGTGCAGAAGCTCGATGTGCTGTTCGCGGTGGACCGCGGCGGCGTGGTCGGGCCGGACGGTGCGACCCATGCCGGCAACCTCGACCTGAGCTTCCTGCGCTGCGTGCCGCACATGGTGGTGATGGCGCCGGGCGACGAGGCCGAGTGCCGCCAGTTGCTGAGCACCGGCTACCGCTACGAAGGCCCGGCGGCGGTGCGCTATCCGCGCGGCACCGGCACCGGCGTGGCAGTGGGCCAGGATCTGTCGGTGTTGCCGATCGGCAAGGCGCAGGTACGGGCGCAGGGCCAGCGGCTGGCATTGCTGGCCTTCGGCTCGCCGTTGGCGGCCGCCGAGAAGGTCGGTGCCGAACTCGGCCTGACCGTGGTCAACATGCGTTTCGTCAAGCCGCTCGATCGCGAGCTGCTGTTGAACCTGGCCCGCGACCACGAGGGCTTCGTGACCCTCGAGGACAACGTGGTCGCCGGTGGCGCCGGCTCCGGCGTGGCCGAGCTGCTCAACGCCGAAGGCATCACCCTGCCGATCCTGCACCTGGGCCTGCCCGACGACTTCCAGCACCATGCCAGCCGCGAGGATCTGCTGGCCGAGGCCGGCATCGACGCCGCCGGCATCCGTGCCGCCGTGCTGCGCCGCTGGCCGCAGCTCGCCCCGTCGCAGCCGCCGCTCAGCGTGGTGGGCTGAAGCTGAAGGCAGGCCGCACGCTTGCCCGATGTTGTTCTTGTAGGAGCGGCTTCAGCCGCGACCGAGAGATCCGGCGGTCGCGGCTGAAGCCGCTCCTACAAACAGCGAGCGACATCGCCTCTGGTGCAGAGCCCCCTTTGTCCAGGGGGCGCGGCGACAGCCGCGGGGCCATTGCCGCGAAGCGGTAATGGTCAAGGCGCTTCCACCTCATATCCTTCGGCGCGCAGCGCCGCCAGGTAACCGTCCGACCGCAGCAAATCGCTGAGCGGCATCACCGCGAACGTGCTGCGATGTTCCTGCAGCGACTTGCGCGCAATGCCCATCCAGTGCGCCTGCAGCCGCTGCTCGAGCCGGTCCATCCCGCGCCGACGCGCGAATTCAGTATTGGATACCGCATCGCTGCAGGCACCGGCAGGATCTTCGCGCGGCATCCGCCGCAGCGCCTCGATATCGCCGACCGACCACGCGTTGGCGCGCTCGACCATGGTCGGCAGGTCGTTCTGCACCGCATTGATCAGGCTGCGGAAGCAGCCCGAATCGTCCATGCCCGCGGCGGTGAATTCCTTGATCGCCGCCTTCGGCTCGCTGATCTTGAACACCAGCGTGGTCGGCGTCGGCTTCAGCCCGGCGCGCTTGGCCGCGCGCTCGACCACCGGCCAGATCACCGGCTTGCGCGACAGCCCGCTGCGCCTGATCGCGGCCTGGTAAAGCTCGCCGGCGGCGATCATCGGCCGCTTCTTCTCCACGCCGCTGTCGTTGCCCAGGTAATAGCGCTTGAGCGGCAGCCAACGCGCATAGAGTTCGGCCGGCAGCACGTCCTGCAGCAGGCGGCCGTCTTCGTTCTTCATCGCCTTCATCGCCGAGGGCACCAGCGCCAGCTTGCCGAAGAAGCCGACGTCCGCATCGAGTTGCACCCACGGCGGCATCAGCACCTGCTGCGATTGCGCGATCGCCTGCTCGACCTCGGCCGAACGCCATTGGATGTCGCGCGGCAACGGCGCCAGCGTGCCGAGGATCCACAGCACGTGGTCGCCACGTGAGATCTTCCAAAGCCCCGGGCCCGGCTGCACGCCGCGCACCACCATCGCCTGCAGATCGACGATGCCATCGGCGCCGGCGCGCTGACTGGGCGCAACTGCCTGCGCCTGCGAGGCCACGGGGGCCTGCGCCCCGGACACGCTACTTGCCAGCAGCAATCCCATCCACAACACAGCCGACGCCGCGAAAGACTTCCCTGCCTGCATTGACCGCTCCTGTTCCGTGAATGGGCGGCACGCTAACCGAAAGTCCCAATCCGGCGTGTTAGCGGATCGTTGGGCGCATTGGATGCGGCGAATGCCCATGGCGACGCATCACGGCCACTGGCCGATTTCGCGCAGTCGTCGCGCGACCGGCTCGTCGTCCCGCAGTATCGCGAAGCCTTCCCACACAAAACCCGGCGAGACCGTACAGCCGACCAGGGTGTAATCCTCCAGCGGGCGCGCCGCCTGCCACCAGCCGGTCGGCACGATCACCATCGGCTCGTCGCCTTCGGCGCAGGCACCCAGCCGGCGTACCTGCAAACTGCCACTGCGCGGGTCGAACAGCCGAAGCTCCAGCGCGCCGCCCTGTTGCCAGTGCCAGCACTCGTCGGCGTCCACACGATGCCAGCGGCTGCATTCGCCGCGGGTCAGCACATACTGGATGGCGGTCAACGTGGGACGGCCCTCCCACTGCCGGGCAGACGCGTAGATGCGCCGATAGTGGCCGCCCTCCGGGTGCGGGGCCAGGCCCAAACGGGTGATCAATGCAATCAGCGCAGCGTCCATGCGGCCCATGCTAACGGCTGGCGCGCGGCGCTTGTACTCAGGCCCGGCGCTGTCGCCAGCACAGCGCGAAGAACACCAGCAGGTCCCAGCTGTAGCGCTTGAGCAACCGGCGCGGTTCGCGCGAAAGCCGATACAGCCATTCCAGTCGCAGCCGCCTGACCCATTCGGGTGCGCGTCGCGCATTGCCGGACAGGAAATCGAGCAGTGCGCCGACGCCGAACACCAGCGGCACCTGCAGCCTGCCTGCGTTATCGAGGATCCACTGTTCCTGCAACGGATTGCCGAACGCCACCAGCAGCACGTTCGCGCCCGAGGCATCGATGCGCGCGGCCAGCGAATCGCCGGCCTGCGCGCGCTCGCCGTAGCCGTCGCAAGTGCCGACCACCGCCTGGCCATGCCGTTCGCGCAGCGCGGTCGCCGCGGCCTCGGCCACGCCCGGCTGCCCGCCGAGCAGGAAGAAGCCCAGCGGTTGCGGCGAGTGCGCGCACAGGTACGGAATCAGGTCGGTGCCGTTGAGATTGCCGGCGAAACGCCGCCCATGCACCAGCATCGCCGCCAGCTCCATGCCGATGCCGTCGTTGACGATGCGCAACGATGGCTCGTCCAGTCGATCACGCAGGCCCTGGCATTGCACGATGAAATTGGTATTGGCGAACAGCACGCAGCGGCGCTGCCCCTCGGCCAGCGCATCGAACAACTCCTGCGCGAACACCGCCGCCTGCGTCGACAACACCGGGATGCCGGCCAGGCGCACGTGCTCGCCTTGTCCGAAACGGGAATGGCTGCCGGCGCCCGCGCTGATGCCTTCCACGTCGCTCACCACAGCTCGTAGGGGAAGGCGGCCAACAGGCCCTCCTGCAGCGCAGCCAGGTCGAACGGCCCATTGCCACCCAGTGCCACGCATTCGGCCACCGTATTGCCGGAATGCCATTGCGTGCGGCCGGTGCCGGCGTAATAGTCGTCGTACTTGAAGCGGTCCTCGCCGTTGCCCCAGTCCAGGTAAACCGAAGGGATGCCGTAGGCCTCGGCCAGGATCAATCCATGCAGTGAACTGCTGACCACCAGCTCGGCACCCAGCAGCGCACGCATGAAGGTCACCGGCGGGCAGTCCGGCGGGACCAGCACGTCGGCGAACTCGCGGTACTTCTCCATCGGCTCATTGAAATGCGGCACCACCGCCAGCGGCCGGCGCTGGCCGGGACCGATCAGGTCGGCCGGGAAGAAGCGCGGCATCAGCAGGCCGGGGTCGCCATACACCGCCGGCACCGCGATCCCGCGTGCCAGCAGGAATTCGCGCGTCTTCGGCCCGCGCACCGCGCGCACGTCGAGCAGGCCGAAACGATTGCGCTCGGCCGGAATCTTGCCATTGATGCCACTGCCCCACACCGCGTCGCCGGTGTTGGCGAAATGCAGCACCGAGCCGATCGCGATCAGCCGGTGCTGCAGCGAGCGCTTGTCCCTGAGCTGCTTGTCGCGCAGCGCCAGGGTCTGCGACACGATCAGATGCGACAACTGGTCGCCCATGTTGATCCGCCCGTCCTTGGGCCGCCACCAGTACAGCGCACGCCGGTCGGCATGGTCGATCCATCGTTGCAGCAAGGGGTGGGCCATGGTTTCTCTCTGACGGGTAGTCGTTAGGCAGGGTCGGTCACACCAGCGGCGCGAGCCGGGTGTCGGGATAGCGCGCCGGGTCGAGCACGCGGTCGGTGGTCTCGGCCCAGCTCAGGCATTGGCGCCAGCGCTGGCGGGGCGCCTCCAGTGCGCCGCGCATGGCCGCCACCAGCGACTCCGCATCGCCCGGCCGGTAACCGAAGCGCGAGCGATAGCCGCCGACGACGGCATGTGGGCACACCGCCGGCAAACCGAAGAAATCGTATTGCAGAAGTTTCATCGAGCTGTCGGCGAGATAGGCCGGCACCTGCGCCGACGCGTACGGGGCGATGCCGACGCGGGCATGCTTGATGTAGCGGATGGTCTCGGTGTGCTTCATCTCGCCATACACAATGACGTTGTCGCCGTAGTCCGGATGGCGGCCGCGGCCGGAACCGATGACATGGAAGGTCACCTCCGGGAACGCGCGGCTGGCGACGATGAACACCTCCGGGTCGAACAGCATCGAGCCGACCGCGACCGCATGGATGCCCTCGCCGTACGGTGAAGGATCGCCCAGCTCTTCCAAGCCGGCATCGATGCCGTGCCCCACGTGATAGACGTTGTCGCGGCTGGCGATTTCCGCCGCCATCGCCGGCGACACCAGCGCGATCACGTCCAGCTGCGGGGCGACGCGGTCGAACGTGCGCGCGACCCAATCGGCCACGTCGATCGCCGACAACGCATCCGACGCGCGATAGACCAGCCGCGCCGCGGGATTGAGCCGGCGCGCCAGTTCGATGAAGGCGATCGCGGTGCCGCTCTCGAACACGATCACATCGGCCTCTTCGATCCACTGCCGAAGCACCGCCGGCGGGTGGCGCGCGTACCAGTCGTACATCGCATTCTCCAGTGGCCGCGCCCACGCCCGCCGCGTATTGAACGGATGCACCAGCGCCCGCCACAGGTAGCATTCGACCCCACGATGGATCGCGACCTGGTTGGCCTCGCCGTCCAGCGGCAGCCGCGCATCGCCCTTCCAGCGCGACAGCCGGCTATAGCGTAGCGAGAAGAACCGCGTCGGCCCGCGCTTGGCGAGTTCCTCGGCGATGAAATGGATGTTGGCGCGGCGCGGCGTCCGGTAATCGTGCGCGGACAGCACCAGATAGCGCAACGCGGTGGCTTCGGCCACGCCGCTGCGCTGGCCGAGCACCGTGGCGAGATCGACCACCGATCCCGGGATGGAAGGAGAGGCATTCATCGACGGCTCCTGGCTTCGGCGAGCAGATGGCGGATATGGATGATCGATTGCACGTCGCGTCGGAACGCCGGCCACAGCAGGCAGGCCAGGCCGAAGCCGACGGCCATCGCGGCGGTGCCGGCGAGCAGTTGCCGCCATAGCGGGCCGCCCCACCACCACGACGCGGCGACGGACAGCAGCGCGCAGAGCCCATAACCGAGCACCGCGCGCATGCCGTTGCGGAACAACGCCATCGCCGGCGCATCGGTGATCCGTGCGATCCAGTACAGCGACAGCGGCCACAGCAGGAACAGGCCCAATGCATAACTGGCGGCGACGCCTTCCGCGCCCCAGGCCGCGCCGGCGACGATGCAGGCGATCAGCAGCAAGCGCCCGACCACCGAATACAGCAGCTGGGCGCGCATCAGCCCCTTCGCGAGGAACACCCAATAGGCGGCATAGGCGGCGGACTGGAAGATGCCGCCGATCGCCAGCCACTGGAACAGCCGCACCGCCGGCCGCCATGGTTCGCCCAGCACCAGCACCATCAGCGGCAATGCCTGTGCGCAGGCGTAGGCGAACAGCGCCACGATCACGTGCACCATCACCGTCTGCCCGCGCAGCAGAAAGGCACCGAAGCGCTCGCGCTCGTCCTGCAACTGCGACAACACCGGCAACGCGACCGTGGTCGCCGGCGCGTTGATCTGGTTCAGCGGCATCATCAACAGCTGGAAGGCGCGGTTGTACAAGCCCAGCGCGTCGGCGCCGATGCGCGCACCGATCAGCACCTGGCCAACATTGCGACTGGCATAGCCGAGCAGCTGCGCCAGCATCAGGTTCCAGCCGAAGCCGAGGAAATCGCGCATCGGTGCCGACCGCCGATAGCGGCCCGGCAACCAGCGCGCGCACAGCACGACGATGATCAGCCCGACCACCGCCTGCACGACCTGCTGCAGCACCAACGCCCAGAAGCCCGCCCCGGCCAGCGCCGCGGCGACTGCGGCAAGCAGGCCGGCGACCTGGCCGCCGACGTCGCTGAGCGCAAGCTGGCCGAAGCGCAGCCCCCGGCTCAAGTGCGCGCGGTACTGGGTGGTCATGCCGTTGAGCAGGAAGGTCACCGCCAGCGCCTGCGAGATCGCCACCAGCGCCGGCTCGCGGTAGAAGTCGGCGATCGCGCGCGCGCCCAGGAATACCGCCACCGCCAGCACCAGGCCGATGCCGCTGTTGATCCAGAACAGGTTGTCGCGCTGCTCGCGGCTGACCTGCTTGGCCTGCACCGCAGCGGACGACAGACCGAAGTCGCGCAGGATCTCGGCGACGCCGACGATCGCGGTGACCATCGCCATCAGGCCGTAGTCGTGCGGCGTCAGCAGCCGGGCCAGCAGGATGATCCCGCCGAACTGCACCAACATGCGCATGCCCTGCCCGGCCATGGTCACGGCGGCACCGCCCGCGGCGCGGGCGCCCAGGCGCGGTGGAGGATTCGGCATCGCGGAGGCCTCCGTGCTCATGCGTCGCCGCCATCGCGACCGAGCGCTTCCAGGTAAGTACGGTGATGCTGGCGGCCGATCGCCGGCCATTCGCGGCGCGACAGATCCGGCGTAGCCGCTCGGGCGGCGTCGCGCGCGCGCTGCAGTTGCGCCGACAGCAGCGCGGCGTCGAGCTCACCATCGTAGAGAAACACCCAGCCCGGCCCGACTTCCTCGGCCACGGCCGCGTTCGATTCGCTCCACGGCGCCAGCACCGGCCGCGCCAACGAAAGCGCCAGCAACAAGGTGCCCGAGTTGTGCATCTGCCGGTAAGGCAGCACCACCAGCTCGGCCTGCGCCACTTCGCTGGCCAATGTCTTGTCGTCGACATAGGCCAGCAGCGCAGTGATGCGCGCGTCCTGCGCGCAGGCGTCCTGCACGCTGCCGCGGATCTCGTCGTTGGCGGGATTGCCGCAAATCCGCAGCGACAGCTCCGGATCGCCGAGCCCCTGCACCGCCGCGAGCAGCGTTTCGACGCCCTTATAGGGCCGCAGCAGGCCGAAGTGCAGCAGCCGACCACGCCGGGCCGCCGGTTGCGGCATGCGCGCGAACCAGTCGCGATAGTGGCCATGCAGGATGGTGTCGGTGAACGGCGGGCGCACCGGCGTCGCCTCGTTGATGCGGATCCAGCGCCGGGTCAACGCGTCCAGCTGCGCGAGCAGCCAGCGCTCGCTACGCCCCCGGCTCTCGTGCGGCTGCAGGTTGTGCAGTGTGCGCACCACCGGGGTGCGGGTCACCTTCAGCCGCAGCACCAGCAACAGCACGCACAGGCGCTTGGCCCAGGTGCCGACCGCCGACGGACGGCGCAGCAGATACTCCGGCCAGTGCAGATGCAGCACGTCATAGCGCGACAGCAAGGCCGCGCGCATCGAGAAGTAGCGCAGTTCCACCGCTGCCGGCAGCGCCACGTAGAGCTGGCTCAAATAGGGGTTGGTCTTCGCGCCCGGCGGCTCGGTCGAGAACAACACCGTCAGCGGCGGCGCGGCGGTCGTGCGTGCCTCCATCACGTGACCTCCGCCGGCCGGCGCGCATCCATCGCCAGCTCGTACTCGTGCTCGTAGCGGCCGGCCACGTGCCGCCAGTCGTAGCGGCTGGCGAACTTGATGCAGGCCTGCTGCAGTGCGGGCAAGCGGGCGTCGCTGTCGACGGCAAGCGCCTGTACCCTGCGCGCGCCTTCCTCTGCCCGCGCTGGCGTCACCTGCACGCCTTGCCCGGATTCGCGGTACAGGCGTTCGAACGGCGGAATATCGCTGAGCACCGGCAACAGACCCGCGCTCATGGCCTCCACCGCCGCCAGCCCGAAGCCCTCATGCCGGGACAGACAGACGAAGAATTGCGCGCGCGCAATGAGGGCACGCAACTGCTCTTGGCTGGGCGACGCCACCAGCTCCACCGAGCCCCCCAGATCGCGCGAATCAACATGTTCGACCAGGCTTTGACGGCTGAAGTCGTACTCGCGCCCGGCGACGATCAGCCGCCACGTCGGGTCGAGCCGTTTCAGCGCCGCCAGCAGGTCCAGCGTCTCCAGCAACCCTTTGTTGATCGACCAACGGCCGAAATAGATCAGCGTGCGTCCCGGTTGCGGATTGGCCTGCCCGGCGAACTTCTCCACATCCACGCCGTTCTCGATCACCCGCAGCCGGTCGGCCGACACCACCTTGGCGAACAGCTCGCCATCGTTCTCGCTGGTGGCGACCACCCGCGCATAGGCCAGGGCCGAAGCGCGCGTCATGGTCTTGAACCACAGCTGCTTGAGCCGCGGCGCGAAAGCCGTATGAAAGAAGCCGCCATGGGTCGACACGACCATGGGCTTGCGATGCAACGGCCGGGTCGCGGCCAGGAAATCGTAGAAAAAGTCGATGCCATGCAGGTGCACCAGATCCGCCCCGGCAAGCGCGCCCAGCACTGCCGGCGCGATCGGATAACGCGACGACCCGCAATAGCCGATGCGGCGGATCGGCAGCCCCGCGTACTCGTCCCTGCCCGGCAGGCGCAGCCCCGGCGCGGTGAACACGCGGTCCAGCGTCAGCACCTCCGCCTCACCGCCGATGCGGGCGTGGTGTCGCGCGACGTTCAGCACGACCTCCTCCATGCCACCGACCGAAGGATGGAACTGACGCACCACGTGCAAGACTTTCATCGCGGGATCTCCTGCACAGAAGAGGGAACAAGTTGCCGCGATTCACGTCGCGCACCGACCATCCATGGCGCGCAACGCATCACCAGCCAGCGCAGCGGCAGCGCCGCCGCCAGCGCGAACGCGGACACGAACAGCGCCCAACCGACACCCGGTTCGCCGGCGACGTGCAGCAGCGAGCGCACGCCGGACAGCACGAAGAACACCAGGAAGTGGGTACACAGGATCAGCAGTGTGTTGCGGCCGATCCATTGCACCCCGGGCCAGCCGGCGATCCAGCCGCCCACGCCGATCGTCATCGCCGTGCCCAGCAGCGCCACCAGCCCGAACAACACGGGCCAGCGGCCGAACTGCAGGTGATTGATGTCCACCTTGCCGTTGATCCAGGCCAGCGGCAGCCACACCGCGGCCAACGCCAGCGGCAACCACCACGCCGCCGCGGTGCCCTGCGCGAAGCTGAGACCGCGTGCCGCGATCGCCGCGCCGGCGGCGAAGAAGAACAGCGACACCGGCAGCACGTCCAGGCCCCACGGCAGGCGCACGCCCAGCGCCGGGAACCAGGCGATCCACGCCACGGCCAGCACCGCCGTCAACGCGGCCAGCCGCACCGGCCGCAACCATCGCCGCAGGTAGTGGAAGCTGATCGCGGTGACGAACAGCGCCGGCAGGAACCACAGCGCCGGCTGCACGTACAGGCCCGGTCCGTTTCCCGCCAGCAGGCCCGCCAACGGCTCCCACCACGGCCGGTCGCCCCAGCGCAGCGCCTTGGCGCCCAGCCCGCGCGTCGCCAGCCAATACACGTAGGCCAGCACGAAGAAGCACAGATACGGCACCAGCAAGGTCCGCACCAGCCGCAGCCAGGTCTCGCGATCGCCACGGCTGCGTCCATACGCCGTCCCGATCCAGCCGGACAGGAAGAAGAACAGCGGCACGTGGAAACTGAAGGCGAGCAAGGTGTAGGCGTGCGGGATGCCGCGTGCGTGCCCGAGCACGACCAGGACAATGGCGATCGCGCGCGCCGCGTCGATCCGCCCATCGCGCGCACCCGCCGCAACCACGGCGCTCATGGCGAGCCTCCCGGCGCCGCTGCGACGTGCCGCCCAGCCTGCTTCGCCCCGCCCGGCAGCACGCTCGGAGCCACCTGCCACAGACAGCCGCAGACGAACCACCACAAGGCCGCGGTCTTGATCGAGAAATAGCCGTTGGACACCAGCAGGCTCAGCGCGAACGCGAACACCGCCAGATGCTTGAACAGGCGCCCTTCCCTGCCCGGCAGGACCAGCAGGAACGAATACGCCAGCAGGAACCCCAACACGCCCAGCAGCGACTGCGAAGTGACGAAGTAGGCGATGCCACTGTCGAAATAGCGATACGCGGCATCGAAATCCAGACCCATCCAACCCTTGAAGTCCAGCTGCGCCATCGAGTCGACGGTGAAGAAGATGCGGCCCAGCATGGTGTCTTCATACGCATGGATGCCCGCCGCGGTGACCAGCAACCATCCGCCCATCAGCACCGCCGCGAACACCGCGAACGCGAGCCGCTGGTCCAGCCTTCGGAACAGCGGCGCGACCAGGAACATCAGCACGCAGGTGCCGGCAGCCAGTCGTCCATCCGAGGCGATCACCAGAAAGCCGATCAGCCCCACCGACAGCAACTGCGCCATCAGGCTGAGCCGGCGCCGGAACGCCAGTACGACCGCCGCGAAGAAGATGATGAAGTTGCCCATCGTCACCGGCTCGACGAACACCGACGACGCACGCGGCAGGTTGCTCGACGGCAGGAAGTTGCGCGCGCCCGGGCGGGTGGCACTGACGTAGAGGTTGCTGTCCTCGTTCCAGAACCCGGACGCGCTCGCGCCACGCGCATTGACGAAGTAGCTCTTCGGATTGACCACGTCGCCATAGACTGTGGGCGCGGCCAGCTCGAACGCCGCCACCAGCGACACCACCAGCGCCATGCGCAGGCACAGCTTGGGTATCGACCCGCGGTAGCCAGCGCCGAGTACCAGGAACGCGAAGGCGATCAATGCATCGCGCAGGAATTTGGGGTCGAACTGCCAGGTGGCGAGGAAGCGCAGCAGCATCAGCCCCACCACGAAGCCCAGCCCGCCCACCACCAGCGCGGCGCGGCGCCGGTCCAGCGACCACAGCCCGATCAGGAAGCAGGCCGCGTACACCGCGAACTCCGCCGCATACGTCATCGCCGGCCGCACCGCGAATACCTTCGCATTGACCACCGCCAACACGAAGTTATAGCCGATGCCGAACAACAGCACCGCTTCGATCAGCCGGTTGCGCCAGCGCTCGCGCCGCTGCGCCCGCAGCGACGGCGCAGCGGCGAAGTCCAGCCCGGTGGCCGCCCCGTGAGTCATCCCGGTCGCTGCCATCAGTAAGCGTTCTTCTGCCCCAGCACGCGCACCGCGGTCAGCACGATGATCCGGAAGTCCAGCCATAGCGACCAGCGGCGGATATAGTCCAGGTCGTACTGGATGCGCTTCTTCATCGTGCGCAACTCAGGCGTCTCGCCGCGGAAGCCATTCACCTGCGCCCAGCCGGTAATGCCAGGCTTCACGTAGTGACGCTGCATGTAATGGTGGATCAGCTTTTCGTAGTGCGTGTTGTGCTGCGCCGCATGCGGACGCGGCCCGACCACCGACATACTGCCGCCCAGTACGTTGAAGATCTGCGGCAGCTCATCCAGGCTGGAGCGGCGCAGGAACGCGCCGAAGGGCGTGATCCGGCTGTCATGGCGCGTGGCCTGGGCCACATGCGTGGTCTCGTCGTGCACCCGCATCGAGCGGAACTTGTACATGAAGAACTCACGCCCCCCCAGGCCGTGGCGGCGCTGGCGGAACAGCACAGGCCCCGGCGAGCTGAGCTTGACGCCCAGCGCCACTGCCAGCATCACCGGCCACAGCACCATCAGCGCGGCCGCGGCGACGACCTTGTCCTGCAGGGACTTGGCGACGATGAAATAACTGTTGCGGTCCACGCCGCCCTGCCGCAGGTTGATCACCGGCACGTTGCCGATCTGCTCGCCCGACTGGTTGAGCATGCCGAAATCGAACAGATCCGGCACCAGCTTGACGTTGATCGGATAGCGATCCAGGCGCTCCAGCAGTTGCTTGATGCGGTCGCGTTCGCCCAGCGGCAGCGAGATCCACACCTGCTCGACCTGGTTCTGCTCCAGGTAGGCGATCAGCTCGTCCGGATCGCCCAGGCAAGGCAGGTCTTCCTGCCGATGCTCGGCCAGCGTCAGATCGTAGCGGCTGCGGAAGTAGCCGACGATCTGCACGCCTACCCAGGCATTGCGGTGGAGGTAGTGATGGATCTTCATCACCGGGTGGCGCAGCCCCACCACGACCACGCGCTGCACATCCATGCCGCGGCTGCGCAGATGATTGAGAAACATCCGCAGACCGGTGCGCGCCAGCACCAGGGTCGCCAGGCCACCCAGGAACCACAGGCCGATCCACAGGCGCGAGACGCCCTGGCCGAACTGCACCACCAACGCATGCACCGCGAACAGCGCGAACACCCCGCCGAAGGCAGCGCCCAGCACCACCAGTTCCTGGCCCAGCCCGCGCCCGCGCCAACTGCGATAAAGCGGGAACAGCGCAAAACAGATCACCGCGTACAACAAGGTGGTCCCGATCGCGACGCGATAGGCCGCCGCCGGCAGCCAGGTGCCATAGAGCAGGCGATAAGCCGCCAGGGCGCTGGCCACGACCACCGCCAGGTCGAATACCCGCAACATCAGGTCGGCCGCAGCCGAATACTTGGTGAGCAGCCTGGGCGACGAAGTCGCGTAGGCCGCACTGGTCAGATCTGCCAATAGCATGGGGTTGTCCTCCGAACCTTTGGATACGCCGCGTGTGGGGGAACACGCCGAATCTGCAGGCCTCGATCGCCTGTCGCATGCCACCGCGGCGCCCTCCTACGCCGACCCCGGGTCACTCGACAGCCCTTCATCGTCACCACGCAAAGTCCTAAACGACCACGCTCGACCATCCTCCGATGCACCGCCCATCGTCCCTTGGAAAGTAAATCATCCGTGTGCCATGACACTGAATCACTTCTCACCTAACTGACCGCGGCGCGCGATTGCTGCGCGGCTTTAGCTCAACACGTCACTTCGCCGGATCGCGCAGCAAGAAGCGCAGCAACGCCACCACCACCGCGATGAACACGCCAAACACCAGGCCCAGCGCCAGGTTAAGCAGCAACTTTGGCGAACTGGGGCTGCCGGGAACATCCGCCGAATCGACGATCGAAACGTTATTGCTGCCGACGTTTCCGGAAATGCCGATCTCCTTGTAACGCTGCAGCAATGCGTCATAAAGCTGGCGATTGGTATCGGCTTCGCGCTTCAGCAAGTTGTATTGGATGCTTCGCGACTGCAGGTTGAGCTCATCGCCCTTGAGCACGGTGATTCGCTCATTCATCATCTGCTCCTGCTGCACCGCCGATTCATACTGGCCCTTCAGCGACTGGCGGATGTTCAATATCTCGCCGTTGATCTGGCGCTGCAGCTCGTCGGCCTGCGACTTCAGCCTTTGCATTTCCGGGTAGCCCGGCTTGAAGGTCGCCAGTTTCTGCTGAAACTCTGCATTGATGCGCACCTGCTCGCCGCGCAACTGCTGGATCAACGGGCTGCTGACCACTTGCGGCAAGCCCATCCCGTCGCCGCTGTTCGCCTGCCGCCAGGCCGCCTCGGCCTTGATCCGCGCATCCTGCGCACCGGCCAGCAATCCATTGAGCTCGGTCAGGTTCTGCGCAGGCAACGAGGGCTTGTCCTCGCCCACCGACACGATCTGCTCCTCGCTGGAGTACTGGACCAGCTTGCGCTCGGATTCCTCCACCCGCGACTGCAGCTGCACCAGCCGCTCGGACAGATATTTCGAAGCGAACGAGGACGCCTGCAGCCGTCGCTGCTGACTGCTGCTGATGAACACGCGGGCGTAGGCATTGGCGACCTTCGCCGACAGCGCCGGATCGGGCGAATCGAAGTTGATGCGGACCAGCCGCGAATTGCGGATCGGCTCGATCTCCAGGCCCTCCAGCAACGCCGCGGTCAGCGCCCGCTCGATGCGCTCCTGGCGCTCCGCCGACTGCGCCTTGCCGGCCTCCGGATGCGCCGCGTCGTACTTGGCCACCGCCTCCGCCACCAGCGGCTTGAAATAAGGCTCCTGCGCCAGGCGTGCCTCGCGGATCACCGCGCGCGCCAGCGAACGGCTGCGCAGCAATTCGTACTGGGTCTCATAGAAGTCGCGATCCTGCGGCGACTCCGCCGGCATCAGGTTCTCGACGTTGACCACATTCAACGATTCACGCTCGATCTGTAGCGTACTCGTCGCGCGGTACTGGGTAGTCATCGCCAGCGTCGCTGCCAGCACCACGATGACGATGGCCGCGGAGATCCCGATGATCAGCCAGCGCTGCGACCACAGCGCATGCCAGTAATCACGCAAGGTCAGCTCCGCGCTGTCGTGAGAGTGCCCGGCGCGATGGGCCTGAACGTTCGGGTCCATGCTCATCGATAGGCCCGCCATACCATTACGAACGGAGTCAGTTCCAGCGCGGTACGCAGCAGCAGGCGGGCGTCGGAGCGATACACGACCACGACGTCGCCGCCATAGATTTCCGGGTCAGGCGCCTTGCCGTGCTCGATCTCGTTGAGATCGAAGCGCGCGATCATCTTCTGGCCCTGCACGGTGCGGAACACGATCACGTTGCCGCGGCTGGCGATGTTGCTCACGCCCTTGGCCTGCGCCAGGGCCCGCTGCAAGGTCAGATTGGCGCCAATGATCGGGTAGATACCCGGCTCATCGACCGCACCGGTCACGGTGACACGGCGCCCGTTGGCTTCCTGCACGAAGATGGAGATCTGCGGATCCTGCAGATAGCCGCCGCGATAGCGCTCGGCCACCTGCCGCTCGAGCTCCGCCACGCCCAGCCCTACGGCCGATATGTTGCCGATCAGCGGCAGCGAGATCTTGCCGTCGTTGTCGATGCGTACCTGACGCTCCAGGTCGTCGACCTGGAACACCTTCACCATCAGCACATCGCCTGGCGACAGCCGGTATTCCGGCTGCACGCGCTCCAGCGCCAGCGGATCGGGCTGCGCCAACTCGCGTGCCATGTGCGAGGTGTTGTGGCAGGCGCTCAGCCCCATGCTCAGGCACAGAATGAGGAGTATCCCGCTGCGTCTCAGAGAGCTCATGCGTCGTGGTCACCGCTTCGATTGGGTTCTTCCGGAAGCACGAGACACGCTCCGACTGGCGCGCCAGGCAGTAGGTGACTCGATGCGGTTTGCTGTGCCGGATCCTTCGACTGGATGCGCCCGATCCATCGGCACTGACGTGTTGCGATGCACTATGGCATAGAAAAATCTTTCGACAATCCCTACGCGCCAAATTTCTGACGCGCACACAAGGCAGCGTTAAAGTTCGTCTGGGTCGCTTTCACGCAGCGTGTACGCAAACAAGAAAAAACCTATTACTGCACGAATATCCAATAGTGATAGCGTTCACAACATGCTGAAAAACGCATGCAGCTATTCCGCGAAATTTCTTGTTGTATTCGATGCAACGCGATGGTGCGACGCGGCTCAAGGAAGGCGCGCATGTCGTCGTGTCGTGAAATCGATGCGCCATTACAGTGCAATCCGTCGCTGAGCAACGCGATATCGGCGCGCCAGGTGAATCGCTTCAGCGTCGGGATTCGGCTTCACCGTCGGAGGGGATCAGGCCCGCCTGCTCCAGCATCGACTGGATGCGCCCGCGCACGTGCTCGATGTCTTCGGGCGAGGCTGCGTCGCGGAGGGTTTCGGTCTCCTGCTGGAACGCCAGGAAATCGAAGTCCGCATCTTCATCGGTCCGCAGTTGCGGCAACCGGTCCTGCAACGCATCCAGGCGCTGGTCCAGCTCGGCGCGAGTGGGCATGGGGAACTCCGTGATCAGCCGCGGCCACCTTGCGACGCGTATACGTCAAGAGCATGCGAAAGCCGCCGCGGCTGGCGCGACTGCACGCGGAACGGCTCACCCGCGATGCGCTTCCGCGTCGTCGTCCAGGCCATGCCTGGCGCCCATGCCCATCGCCCCACCGGCCATGCCGGCCTGCATCCCGCCGCCACCGCCTTCGCGCGCGTTCTTGCCGCCTTCGCCGCCCTCGCGCTTGCCGCCCCCGGCGGGCGTGCGTGCAGGCCCTTGCACCGGCACCCGCAGCTGCACCGGGATCGGCGCCAGGTCCAGCGCCTGGCGGATGAAGTCGCGCAGCGACACCACCAGCTCGGCGGTATGCACGGCGCGCCCGGCCACCATGTCTTCGGCAGCCCGGACCGCCAGCCCGACCTGTTCCTCGGTACCCAGCAGGATGACGTCGGACAAGGCAGCCTCGACCGCGTCGCGGATACGCCGGCGGCGGTCCGATCCGCTCGCCAGCACAAGCAATGACGGATCCGGCGCTTCGATGGCGCCGGCACGCTGGCGAAGCTCACGCAGGTGGGAAGGGTCCACCGCCAACTCACCGGTGAAAGAACCGCCCAAGGTCTTGTACGCCGCAATCAGCGTACGCAAGCGCTCGTTGATCTGCCGGTTCTCGCGCTCGCGCCGGCGCTGCAGGGTCTGCATGAAAGCCAGTCGGATGCCGACCGCGATCAGCGACACCAGCACCAGCCCCAGCAGCGTGCTCGCCAAAGCGCTCCAGGAACTGAAGTCGAGAAAACTGCGCATGCACACTCCGTGTCGGGCAGCCCGGATGGGCGCACCTTAACGCATCGTCGTGCATGCAACCCGTCAGCGCACCCGTCGTATCGGCGCCCTCCCACGAGGTTGCTTTCGATACCGCAAGGCCAGCGCAGCAGCCTTGCAGCGGTCGGCGTGGCCGGCTGGCGGACCGCCGGGGATAGGTGTAGGGTGAAGTTTCTTCGCTCCTGCGCGTTCCAAGCTCCCAGCCACCTGGCAGCGTCTTCTTGGGGCACTCAACAGTTGCGGCCGACTCCTGACGGGTATTCCGTCGGCTTGTGTGCCCAGAGAGGACACCACGATGCAGCCTCGCAATGCCTCGCACTTCACTTCAGATCGCATCCAGAACTCGAAGATCTCCAAGGAAAAGCTGACCGCCGATATCGCCGCGTTCGAAAGGTCCGGCGGCAAGATCGAGAAACTGGGAAACACCCCCACCCGCAAAGCGATGGCCGATGCTGCCGCCGCCACGGCTGCGGCAGCGGAAAGCAAGGAATAAAGGACCGGCATCTTGCGTCGATGGCCCGCCCACGACGCAAGCAAGCGGGCCACAGGAGCAGCAGGCAATGGAAGTTTTCGGGGAAATCGTAGAGCGACGGAAGATCGACGGACGCCACGACGGCAAGCTGTTCGTGGTCGAGGCCTGGTTGCGTGCCAATAGCGATGCCTTCGTGCATCGGGTCGATGTCGATGGCATCCCCGTTCCGGCCGGGCATCTGCTCATGCAGCATGGAATGAATGCAGCGCTCGATGCAGGTGCCAACCTGGCCCGCGACTTCATCGACCAGAAATCGCTCTAGGCGAACGCTTGCCGGCGGCCACCTCCATCGCAAAGTCCATGCGCACGGCCCGGCAATAAGGGCCGCTCATCGCGAAACGGCGGCATGCGGAGGGCCGGGTTTCGTAGATGCCGCAGTTCATCCGCTCGGCATCCATCGCCACGCACCAACCGTCCCTGCCCTTTGCCATCACCCGCACGCCGCCGGGCATGACTGTCGTGAGGTGCAGCGGGATGTCGTCTGCGGTATCCAGGACCACGGTCAGGCGGCAACAGACGGCATTGCAGGCCGAACACTCGGCCCGATCCTCCGGCGCACCTTCGTCGCGTCGGTCATCTCCGTCGTCCAGCAGCCCGACAGCGGGCGGATCGACGAGGCCTGGGCCGTCGTCGAGAGTGAGGTCGATTCTCCGCGGTGAGTCGGTAGGCATCGTGGCTCCCAGGGAAGTCGCAGGGGACGAAGCAGGCGAAAGTCGTCGTTCAACCGCCACGCCAAGCTGCGACACGCCGCGTTACTCCACGGTGTTCTTTGGTGTTCTTTGCCATCGCGCACAGAAAAACGGCCCGCATCGTCGATGCAGGCCGTTTCGTATCAGGGATTTGGTCGGGGTAGCCGGATTCGAACCGACGACCACCAGTCCCCCAGACTTTGGCGCAGACAGACGTATGTTGTTGCTCTAAATGGAAAAACCCCTCCGCGGCTGGCTTTCTAGCTGGCGCTATTCGGTCACCTAGAATCAATGCGTTACGCGCGCATAGGGTGATGAACGTTGCTCCGGCTTTGTGGCGAAAACCAGGGCCTCCGGTCCGTAATCTCAGCCTGTGAACACTTGCCGGCCCAGCCTGATCTCATGCCCGCCCTCGCCTCTCCCCGTCTACATCGGATCTTTCGTCATGCCTCGTGGCGCGGCGCCACCCCAACGGGGAGTAGACCAGCCTTGTCCAGATACCACAGGGCGTATTGCCAAATATAGACGCCATCGACTGCTCGGCAGCTGTTAGCCACCGAACTGACGCGCTCGCGGAACCATCCGTAGTCGAAATCGTCGGCCGCAGGCGTGCCCCCCTGCGGCAAGTCGCGGCAGAGCTGGTCTATCAGTGCGGTGGCAGTGGCGCGGTCCAGATCTAACCTCGAAGCGCGTACGCCTCGAGGGTACCGGTCCACTCCCTCAGCTCCTCCAGGAACTTGTCCCTATAGGCCTCCGATTGGATCTCGAAGCCGCTGTCTGCGGCGTCTGCCTGTCGCGCACGCCAAGCAGCGAGGACGATATCGGGCCTGGGGTGGGATTGCAGGAGCGCGCCGGCCACCCACGTGAGGGCATCGACGCGCGCCGCGAGCGAAACAAGCGCAGCTACTACCTGGGGATCGGTGGGCTGGTCCATGGCTGCCTCGTGCGATATGGCCAGTCCAGTCTACCGCCGTCCAGTGCCGCTCAAGCGCCGCGCCAGGTGCTACGGAGGGGCCCTGCCCGTCAGAAACAGAATTCCGCTGGTCGCCCAGCGCGGAAAGCGGGCCTGGCCGCAACAACGTGGGAGAACCCTCGCTACAGGACGCCGCCGGCATCGACGGCGCCAGTGGCAACCTGGGCCAGTTCGATGGCCTGCCGGATGCTGACGTCGAGCAAGTACTGGCTACCCCACTGCACCGTCTCGGGCAGCTCGCCCAGCAGCACCAGCAGGCAGTCCTTCGCCACCGCATCGGCGCGCGCCGCGTTGCGGTCCGAGTGCGCGATCATCCGGACCAGCGGCAGGCCATCCGGCCCGATCAGGGTGGCGCCCAGCTCGTCAATCGCCCGTGCCTGACCGTTGTACTGGATCACGCCACTCTGCACGACGCGCGTGCACTGGACAGCCACCAGCGAATCGTCGTCCAGCTGGACCACCTGCTCGCCGGGCGCGCCGGCAATGTCTTCACGTTTGATGTAGGTCATGCCGGATTCGTATCGAAAGGAGGGTTTCTGACGCCGCCACTGCCGCCGCCACCACCGATGCCACCACCACCGGTGCTGGAGCCGCCGGCGGCGGGGAACTTCAGGGTGATCGAGCTGATCGCAACGCGGCCGTCGACGTTGGCCGTTTCGACGATGTCCGTCGTCATGCCCAATGGCAACGTGCCGCCATGCAGGAACGGATCGTCGTAGTACAGGTACAGCGTGACTTCTTCACCCGCGTCGCCGTCGACCATCGTGCTGCTGGCGCCGTAGTTGACCGTCACGCTGCCGATCACCAGTGCGCCGGCCGTCACGCTGATCGTGGCGGTGCTGTCGCCGCCGACGGTGCTGCTGGCGGCATAGGTGACGCTGGTGTCGAGGTTCCACATCGACTGCTGGTTGGCGATGTTCGGCAGCGCGGCCGCGCCCAGGCGGCTGTTGCTGGCCACCGACACAGTGGCCGGCACCCAGGCAGAGCTACGCCCGTTCTGGCCCACCGAGCGAATCTCGATGTCGTAGGCGATTCCGCGCTCGAGTTCTTCCAACTGGATGGCCTGGTTGCGCGGGAAGCGCCGCCCCTGCCAGGCGCTCACGCTGTCGCCAGTGGGCCGCCAACGCACGTCGTAGGAAACGGTGGGCGTGCTCATCGGGCCTGGATCCTGTAGATGCCGGAGTTCTCCTTCACGCCCATCCGCACGATCGAGCGCGAGACGCCGGCATCGTCGGTGGCGTCGTTGACGGGGCTGCTGACCACGACGGTGACGTTCGGCGGGTCGGGTAGCCCATAGTCCTTGCCGGTCACCTCCGAGACGATCGAATCGGGCGCATCGGCCCAGTACGGCGCCACTCGCGCGTCGTAGTCGGTCGCGGTGAACTGGGTGCCGAGGTCCGCCGTGTATTTCACGCCGGTCACCAGCAGCGTCTGGATCTCCACCGCAGTTTCGCCCACTACCGCGACCGCGCCGCCTACCCCTGCCGGCAGCGCATCGATGGCGAAGACATTGGTTTCGCCGCCCGCCGCCACGAGGTTGACCACAGAGACCTCGCCAGAAGCCTTCCGGATCTGCATCCGATAGGCCTTGCCGGCGTCGGTGGCGATGTCGTTGTCCAGCGTGACCGTGGCCGCGGCGCCGGCGACGCCGCCGGCGACGATCTGCAGGACCCGGCCCCAGCCGGCGCCCCATTCGGTGACGTCGTTGGGGACCTGCACGCAGTCGCCGCGGCTCACCGAGAGGCCAGCGATATCCGAGCTCCATTCATAGGTGTTCGGCCGATAGAGCGCCTGCGCGAAGTGGTAGCGGCCGACCTTCCAGGCCTGCTTCGGCAGCACAGTCTGCTGCAAGTTGAGGGTCTCGAACTCGGTGGCCACGGGATCAGTGGAACTGTTGCCGCGCGCGTCCTTGCCGCGGTAGCTGTAGCCATCTCGCACCACGACAATTTCATCGTCCTGCCAGTCGGCCTCGGGGTTCTTGAACTGCACCCGCAGGGCATGCGGGATCTTCACGAACGCCCGGCTCGCCTTGAAGCCTTGGGTCTCCTGCGGCGTGAAGGGCAACACCGGCATCGGATCATTGCGATCAAACACGACACAATACTTGCCGTCCCGGTTGCCCAAATCGCCCAAGGCGCCAGCGAGGATCTTTCGGATCAAGTCGGCCGCGGTCATCTGCGTGTCGACCACCATGCGCGCCTCGAAGCCATTGGCAGTGCAGAAGTCGGCGAAGTCCGCGAAGCTGGCCAGGTCCATCCGGGATTCGGGCACCCGGCGCGCCACTGCGCGGCTCTGGGTCATCAGCCAATACGCGATCCAGGCTGGGTTGCGGCTGTACTGCCACGACCAAGTGCCAGTGCCGCGGTTGTAGACCCGCACGCTCTGCTGGACCCGGCACGACATGGTCTGCAATGTGCCGGTGAGCTGATCGGTTGCCCGGATCCGCATTGCGACCTTGCAGGTGCCCGTAGTTGACGGCGACGTGTGCGTGATCGAGCGCAGCGACAACCAAGTCGCCTGATCCGCCCAGCTGCGCGTAGTCTGGTTCTTGGTGTCCACGCGCGTGATCCGCACTTCGTACTGGCCGTTGGCCACGTCCCACGACAGGCCCACCGAGTACGGGTTGCGGGTCTGGTTCTTGACCAGATACAGGCCCGGCGCGGGCGCAGTGGCCGGCAGCTCGTCGCCGCCTGCGGCCCAGCTGCTGGTCATGCCCGACAGGCGCGCGGCGTTAGGCGTCAGCCAAGTGCCCGACCCCACTGGGCGGTACTCGATGCGCCACAGGATCCACATCGGCCAGCCTCGGGTCATCGAGTCCCCGAACACCATGAGGCCTTGCGGCAGCAGGATGTCCAGGCCGATCGAGTCCACGCCCGGCGCGCTGGTGCGCGTCACCTGGTCGCCGTCGGTATTCATCGCCGAGGAGACCGCGTCCTCGGACACGTCGTTGGTGTACAGCGTAGTCGGCGTGTCCTCATCGGTCAGCTCGTAGCTGACGTCGAAGTTGGCGATGTCGTCGTCGCCGATCTTGAAATCATCGACGAACAGCCCGCCGTACCCCAGATCGAAGATGCAGTGCTGGAAGCTGTTCTCGCCGACCATCTCGCTGTACGGCATGGCCGCGTGCGGCGGGAAGAACCGGTGCTCCCCCAGGATCAACGGGATCGGTCCCCACGGGTTGATCTGGTTCGAGGACCCAGTCAACTGGTTCCATTGCTTCTGGTCGGCGCTGCCGCTGCTGCCCGCCGCCGTTGGCACGCGGATCAAGGCGTTCGCAGCGTACGAGGCGGCGATGACGATGCCGGCGGAAACTGCCGTCGCCGCTGCACTACCAAGAGCGGTATTGGTAATCGCCGCGCCCCAGCCCGGGGCGTAGTACGACACCACCAGCATGACCGCCGTGGCCAGCAGTTGGCGCGCGGTGCCGCCACCGGCGAGGTCAGTACGCACCACCGTGATGGCGACACCGGCTTTCGGGCGCAGCCTGTCCCAGTACGCCTCAGGTGCCAGATGGCCGCCCACGCGTACGACTAGGCCCGCCGGAAGTTCGAGGCTGCCCGCGGCCTGCTGCAGCATCTGCCGGATGGTCCGGCCGGACTCCACAGTGAACACGCCGGCCTCGGCGAATTCGTGGGGTTTGATCAGCAGGTCATTCATGCACTCGGCACCTGGAAACGGTAGAAGCCCTCGATACGCGCCGCCCACAACGGCGCGGAGAGACGATCAATCACCGACCGGCCGCCATCTTCCACATGGAGGAAGCGACCGCTGTCCACGCACACGCCCACGTGCGCCGGACGCCCGGCCCGGTTGAACACCACCACATCGAGCGCCACCGGCAGCGGGACGCGCCGCCAGTTCGGCGCCTGTGCGGGCTGGTCGACCAACGGCATCGGGATCGCGTGGGCGGCCAGCACTTGGCGCACCAGCTCTCTGCAGAATTTCTTGCCCTGGTACGGCACACCGACGAACGCGGCGAAGCTCATACGAACAGGCCCGGTGAAGTGCTCGGCGTGTAGGTCTGCGCTGGCACCGCCTGGTCCAGAAAGCCTTCCGCATAGCCTAGGCTCAGCACCAGTGTCGTTTCGTCGCTGTCGGCGGTCAGGACCGAGAAGTCAAACGGACCCATTTCCACGGTGTTGGGCGAGCTCGCCAGGACGACCTCGAGGCGACAGCTGGGTATCCCGGCGTAAGCGCGGACCTTGCGTGATACCGCGCGATCGACGTTGTCGATGCGGACAGGAATCGTGCCGTTCCAATCCTCGGTATCTTCCGGAAGCTCGGCCTCGAAGGCGTAGGGCTGGAATGTGCCGCCGGCGCGCACCGCCGGCACGCTGTCGTTACAGATCCGGATCGTGTCCAGACCGGCGCCGGAGATCGTCAGGCAGGTCACCCAGACTTCGGCGGTTTGCGGCGCCAGCGCCGAGGCCGCCGCAGCCGGCGAGAGAATCCGTGGCATCAGGTGACCCCCGTGGTGTTCTCGACAATCGTGGCCGCATTTCGGGCGCTGGAGGTACCGCTGGCGACGTAACCGCAGTCGATGACCTTGCGTACGTTGTAGCCGCGCGTGACGGGCCGGATCGACTTGCAATCGATGCACAAGGCATAGACCGGGCTGCCGCTTCCCGAGTAGTCGTCGGCGAAGGAGGTTCGCGATTCGAAGTCGGTACAAGCGTGGAACACGGCGTTCGTGTCCGCGCCGCTTTCGGGCGGGGTCGCTCCGCCTGGCGTTCCGGTGACGTAGAAAGCTGCGGCCTTGAAAGTTCCGCGCTGCTGGTTACGCACGCTAACAAAGGCGCGGCAGATCGAGTCCGATCCGTACGCCGGGGTCACGCCCCCACCGCCGTTGTACTCGCTCAGGCCGCCGCCCAGCAGACGCGAGCTGCAGCCCTCGTGGTCGGAGAATCCGTCGTCCCAGTTGTCATGGGTGTAGAGGTCGCCCTCCCCCAGCAGGACCGCGCCGGTATGGCCGTTCAAGCCATCGCCGTTGAGCGCGCTCTGTGCCCCGCCGCAGCACACTTCCAGGGTGCCATATCGCAGCACGTTGTATTCCAGCGCGTTCACGCGCGAGCCCACCACGACCAGCTCATCGACCTCGGCCTTGCGGAACGGGATCAGGCTGACGCCGCCGTACATGACCCGCAGGCCCTTGATCGACAGCGCGCCGGCCGCGCCGCGGGTTCCCGCCGCCACCAGCCCGCTGGCGGCGTCCAGGTAGATTTCAGCCGCCGTGGCGTCGCCGCCACCGACGATGCTGAAGTACAGCACGCCGCTGTCGATGAAGGCCTTGGGCGTGGCACTGGCATCGATCTCCGCCAGCGCATCGGCCAGGATCGTGGCCACCGTCTTATGCAGCCGCGCGCACCACGGCAAACGGTACGTACGCCCGCGGTGCTGTGGGAAGCGCAGGGCTTCGTCAATTTCGGTGGTCGGGTCGGCCGCGCCGTGTTGGTAGACCCATTGGAAATTCGCCAAAGTGGGCAGGCCCGCCACCGTCGCCTGGTAAACCTTGGTCCGGCCAGCGGTCTTGGTGATGCCAGTGGCTTTGTCGCCCAGGATGACGACCGGCCAATCGTAATCACCTGCGGACAGGTTGGATCGTACGCCGACGATACGCACGTTCCCGGCGACCAGACCTGGCGTCACCCGTGCCGAAGGGCCGTAAGTGCCCGGGAGCAGGAAGATCGTGCCGTTGCCGCCGATGAGCCGTAGCGCGGCATCGATGGTGGCCAGCGGCGAGGCGGCGCCGCCGGTGGCGGCATCCGAACCCGTCGGTGAGACGTAAGCCACACCCTTGGGCGCCGACGCGCTCGGCACGCGCAGGCCGGTGTAGCTGCCGTCGTGGATGCAAGGGTTGCGAAACCAGATCGAACGATCGACGGAGTTGTTGCCCAGCACCGCCACGTAGAACCGAACCGAGGTGCACGCCGGATCCAGGGTGATATCCGTCAATAGTGCCGAGACATTGTTCTGCTCAGCCGCCGCGCCGGAGGAGAACTGGACGGTTTGGCGTGCACCGCTGATTTCCGCATTGCTGGCGTTGAATTGCTGGATCAGCAGCCGCACGCCGCCGCCGGCGGCAGCCTGGGCTTTGACCAGGTCCAGGCTGGCGCTGTACTTGCCGCTGGTGAAGCGGGCGGCGGGAAACGGACCGAGCACGATGCTGCGTTCCGACCCGCTACCGGCGACGTGCGTCAGTTTCCACGCCTTCACGCCCGCCAGCGATTCGACGGTCACGGGGCCACCAGAGATCACCGGCCCCAACTCGGTGAAGTCGAAGGACCCGGCGCTCAACATATTGGGCGTGGCGATAGCGTCGGCCGGCACGCGCGAGGAACGCTGTACCGACTCAACGGTCCCGGCCGCGACCGCAGCGGTCATCGCCGGCGGCGTCACGATGTGGCCCAGCACCGGCGGGCGATAGTCCGTGACACGGCCAGCAGCCATCATCCAATCGCACAGCACCATGCGCGTCCCGGCGCCGGGGCTGTCGATGTAGAACTCGACGGAAGCGGCGGCCGCATCGACGGCTACCGGCCCAAGGCGCACCAGGACATTCCCATACGCGCCGGCGGCGAAGGTGTAGAGCTGACGGGCGGCCGTGATTTCGTCGCCCCCTGCGGTCAGCTGACGCAGCAGAATGCGGGCATTCGTGTTGACGGCCGCCTCGAGCACACGCATCGAAGCCGAAACGTACTGCCCCGCGGTGACCCCGACACGCTCCAGCGGGGCACGCCAGCGTACCAAGCTTGCGACCTCGTCGGATCCGCTGGTGACCCATTCCACGGCCCGCCGGCCGTCCGAACCCACCTGAGGCGTCACCGCCGCAGCTGGCCCATGGAAGTAGTAGCCACTGCCGTCGGCGGCGTTGCCGCCACCCGCAGCCAGCAACGCGAACGTCTCATCTGTGTACACGTTGGGACTGAGGAAAAGCTCGGTTACGCCAGGACCACGGTTGCCCTCAGTCACTGCGACACGCGAACTCAGGTCGGTGACGCGATCGGCGGACAAGACATAGGCCGCTCCGTCCCACCGCCATGTGCCGTTGTTCGCCGGCGTCGGGTCGTTGGTGACCGCAAACAGCCGCCCCGTGTCGGGCGAACTCAGGCCTCCGGGCAAGCTGGCCAGGGTCGGATAACCGGGCAAGCCGCTGCCCTGGGAGGCGACCAAGCTGTTGATCTGTGCCTGAGCGGAAGCAGACAAAGGTAGGTCGCCCGCCCACGCCTGCACCGAGCCGCCATTGCGCACGATACGCAGCATGTCAGTCGGACTCGGGGTGACTACCGGCAGATCGCGCTCGCGGATGGAATTGCTCATGAAAGAATCGTCTCGTCTTCGCCTGTAGACAAAAGGCCTGCAGCGCTGCTCAGGTTGAATGAGCCGGTGAAAGGCGTCAGGAGATCGAGTTCGATATCCGCCTGCCAAACGCGGTTGACTTGGACGGGCTGGTAGCTTGGCCTGCCTCGAAAGCGATAGATGGCGGTCCCCAGATCAGGATCGCGGAATTCCACCCAGTCGAACGGAAGAACGTCCTTGAGGGTCTGGATGACGAATGAATCCAGGACTTGGACCTGCGCTCGCGTCAGCACAAGGGAGAAGCGCACGACCTCCAGCGCGGCCGATGAGCGCCGGCGCATCTTTATGCCGCCGGTGAACGGGCTTCGCAGCACGTTGTCTCCGGCCGGCTGGTAGTTGTTTCCCGACACGATCGGAGACGGCAGACCGCCGGGCCACACTGGATTAGCCAAAGCCCTGCCCCTTTGCTCGCATGCCGTAGCGCGCACCCAACGCCCCGTCCATTCGGCCGCTGGCCACCGCTCCCACCATCAAATCCACAATGAGCTTCTGGCCGTCCAAGCGGACATTCGACGGGGTCGAAGTCATCTGCTCACCCGAATTGTTCTCGATGTTGATCTCGACGCCTGCGATCCCCGGTGCAGCGCCGGCCAAGGCGGACACCCCGAGCCGTCCATCGGCGCCGCGGCGCAGCGGCATGATGGCTTCCGGGCCCGCCTCCGCGAACACGCCGGCACCCTTGGCGAACGCAAAGACCTTGGGCGTGGTGTGAACCTGGTTCGAGTAGGCCGACAGGCTCGGGCTGTCGTAGACACCGCCCCGAGCATTGGGCGTGAGCCCGCCCGTAAGCCAATCGGTGTTATTGCCGAAGCTCTGCGCGCCGTAGGTCGAAACGCTCGCCGCACGCCCTCCAAATAGGCCGACGAGCGCCGCCAGTCCCTTTTTGGCTTCGATACGCGTCAGGTCAGCAATGATGGATTCGGAAAGATCGTGAATCGAAAGCTTGCCAGTTCTGGCGAACTGGACCACCGCATCTTCAGCGCCCTGAAAGCCATCGACGAACAGGTCGCGCGTCTGGCTGGCGACGTCGGCCGCCTGGAAGGCGTAATCCTGCATTGCCGCCTGAGCACCGTTGCGCCAGTCGCCCAACGCCGCGAGGCGCTCACCCTGGAACTCACGCTCGGCGGCGAGCATGTCGTCGTAGTGCCGCTCGGCGTTGGCCGCCAGGGCGTCCCAGTTGTCCTTGTCCGCGGCTACACCGCGATCGCCGAGGCGCTTGAGCTCGTCCTCATAGGCGCGGCGAATATCCAACTGCCGACGCAGCAGGTCGGACGCTTCGGCGCCATGGCCGATCTGCACCAAATCCGCTTCGTTGCCTCGGCTCTGGTTCTGGGATTGCAGCTCGAAGATGGCGTTCTGGCGAGCCAGCGCCTCCTTCGCCTTCTCCTGCCTGGTGTAACTGTCGGTCAGCTTCTCGCTGGCTTCCAACTCCGGCAGCGCGGCCTTGAGCAACGCACGCGTGCTCGCGGACATCTGGTTGTTCTTGTCGGCCAGCAGCTGCTTGGCCTGGATTGCCAGGCGATCGCCGGACGTGACCTTCTCGCCAGAGGCCCGGAGCTGCTCGTTTGCGCTGATCTGGCGCTGGATCGACTCGACCAGCTTCTCGGCGCTGTTTGAGTCCGACTTCACCTGCGCCGCGGCGGCCTTGCCGGCGTTCTTGTCGGTGTACTTCTTCTGGATGGCGGTGATCGCCTCTTGCTTCTTCGCCTCCAGCGTCTCAGCTTCCTTGACCAGGCCGGCAGCCTTGGCGCGCTGGATGGCCACTTCGGCATCGCCGGTGACCTTCGCGATTTCAGTCCGCTTCTTCTCTTCCTTCGTGGCCTGGGATTCGATGATCGCGTCGAGGGCTGCTGACGTGCTCACGGCGGTCTGCTGCGCCGCCTTCACCTGCGCCTCGCCGTTCGCCTTTGCCAGCCGGCCGGCGATCTCCTTGATCTGCCCCGCGCGGTTCTCGATTGCGTTCTTGAGGGCACCGGCCCAGGCACCACTCATACCGTCTGCGACGCCCTTATTGAGGATCGCCAAGTCGGCCTTGTTCTCGTCCAGTAGCCGCTGCATGTCTTGGGCATCCGACCCAAACCCAAGCGCGCCTTTCGCCTTCTCCCAGTAATTGCTGGCCTTCACGGCCAGCTCGTCCCAGCCGCGACCGAGAGACGTCTGGCTCTCTCGAACGCGAGCGAGGGCGTCCTGTGTGGCCTGCGACGCTGCGCGCGTCGCTACCGCTGCGGCCTCCTGCGTCCGCCCCTGGTCCTGCAGCGCCTTGATCTGCTCGTACAGACCAGAGGTCAGAAACCCGACCTGCTCGTTGAGCTCCAGCGCGTACTTCGTCGGGTCTTGGCCGAGCTTTGCAAACGCGGCGACCGTGTCGTCCACAGCCTGGTCGGTCAGCTGGCTCATCGCCACGGCCGCGTCGGCCACCGCCTGGGCGTTCTCGCGGGTGATCTTCCCGTTCTTCGCGACGGCGACCGCCGCGTCGGCGCCGAGGCCAACCGTAGCGCTCTGCGACTTCGCCGCCTGGAGCGCAAGGTCGGCGAGCGCCGCCTCGGTCAACCCCGCCTCGTTGCGCGACAGCGCCAGCGCGGCCGTATAGGCCTGCTGCTGCTTCGCGGCGTCATACCAGGCGTACCCCAGCACGCCTACGGCAGCCGCCGACAAGGTGACCGGGTTGACCAGGCCTGCGAGCGCCGTGCCGACACCGCGGATGGCGAGACTGGCGCTGCCGAACTGGTCTCGGATCTGGCCACCCTGCTGCAGGAGCACCAGGCCGAGGTTCTGGCCGCCTGCGAGCTGAGTGGCGATGTCCGTGCCCTGCGCCGGCAGGCTGCGCAGCGCCGCGCGGTACTGCCCGGACTCGGCGGTCTTCTTGGCGGAGGCGTTGGCCCTGAGCGACGCTGACTGCTTGTCGAGCAAAGCGTTCAGGCGCGCGGCCTGGTCGCCGCTCGCCTGCTGCGCGATTCGCCAGCGGATGATCTCCTCGCGATCCTTACCGAGAGTGGCGATCTGGCGCTCAAGCGCTTTGACTTGACGGTTGGTCGCGTTGACCTGCTTCTGGCTGCCCTGCTCCACCTCGGTGGTCAGAGACGCCATGGACTGCTTGGCGCGATTCGTGCCCTGATCGACCTTGTCGGTGTTGAGCTCCAGGTCGATTCGGGCAACGCCAAGGACGTTGGGGTCAGACATCAGGTCAGGTCTCGTTGACGTGCTTGAGCGCGGCGCCCTCGATCACCATGAGGACGTCCAGGAGGTCACTTCTCGCTTCGCCGGTGATGCCAGCGGCGGCGATCTCGGTATTGACGACACCGTGGTCGAGCGCGAACGCTCCAGCGCCGCCGGTGCGCCATTGCGTGCAAACCCGGGAAAACAGATCAAAGGCTGGCCCGGCCTCCGGCCAGAGCACCACGTCGGGAGCGACGTAGTGCTTGGCCTTCAGCCCGAGCTCGGCGAGTTCGGCGGCGGTCGGGACGCGGAAGTAGAACGCCTCGACCGCCTCGGTCAGTTTTTTTCGAGAGCCACCCGCCGAGTCCGCCACCAGGCCTCGATGAGGCCGTCGCAGACGCCCGGATGCTCATCCTCGAAGTCGGAGATGCCGTCCACTGTCAGCGGGAAGTCCGCGTCCCAATCTGCTATGAGCCACAGCACCAGCTCGCCGACGGTGCCTTTGTGCTCGCGAAACTCCGCGCTGGTGTGGTTCGCGAACGTCACCTTGATCGACAACTTCTCAGCCGCACCGATGAAGTTGAGCTCGGCCGGCAGCTTGCTGGGCGCCTGCCCTTTCCGCACCGACATCAGGGCGCCTCCACCAGGGTCGAGTCGCCCAGCGAGGTGAACGTCATCGTGTTGCCCATCGGCGTGTTGGACGTGATGCTCGGATCGCCGTCGAACGACAGGTAGCCATAGCGGTAGAGCACATCGCCGCCGGGCAGCTTGGCCCGCAGGACCACCGGCTCACCGCGCGCGTCCGCGGACTTCGCCGCGGCATACCAGGGCAAGCTCGGGTCGTAATAGAGCGGCAGGGTCAGGACCTTGGCGTTCTTCTGCGTCGGGATCGAGATCTGATTACCGCGCGGATCTTCGAGCAACGTGCCATTCCAGAATTGCTGGTCGCCGCCCGAAGTGGCCGGGTCACCCTGCTGGGTGAAGTCGACGAACTCGCCGGCCTTGAACAACTTGCCGGCACCGCTCGCTCCCGGGAACAGCACCGTATCCACCGTGTTGGTCCCGCGCAGCGGCAAGGCGGTACCAGCCAGGAGGCCGGCTACAGCGACCGTGTTGTTGAGCATCGGCCAGCCCGGCAGCTGGATCAGCACCACGTCGTTCTCGTCGACCGAGTCGGCGGGCACGGTGGCGACGGCTGGGTTGGCCTTCGAGAACGCGGACGCGACGATGGCGGTGGCCAGCACCGACGCGAAACCGTACTGGGTGCCCTTGGGCATCTTCAGTGCCATGTGAAAAACCTCGCTATGGTCAAAAAGAAAGCCCGGCGGTCGCCGGGCTGGTGGAGATTTGATCGGTGAATCAGGGGTCCGGATACCAGAGCCCGAAGTCGAGCCTAGATCCGTACTTCTTGATCGCGTCCTCATAGGTCGCAACCGCCGCGCCATAAGGCTCGGATTTCGGTAGGCCCGTGCAGATCTGATCCTCGATCTCGCGGATCAAGGTATTGGCCTCGATGCGGGTCGTGGCCCAGATGGTGATCTGCACGCGCGCGTGCTTGTGGTCGGGCATGGCGCGCTCGGTGAACCACAGCGCCTGGCCTCCGACCTGTTGGTAGACACCACACGGGAACACCGGTTTGTCGGGGAGCACATCCGCGTACAGCCGTCCTTGTAATGCCTGCCCTGCCAGGGCCAGCAGCTGCGGCTCATAGGCCATCACCGCCTCCCTGCTCGCTCATGAGCTCCTTCAAACGCAGCCCCCCGCGCGCCACCGCAACCTCCACGAGCCGACTGATCGTCGCCATGTAAGCGGGCCGGAGGAAGGGATGGGCCGCCGTCCATACCGGCTCAGGCAACAGCTCTTTGGTCGCGCGCCATTTGCCGTCGTCACCTTGCGCCAGCACGTTCGTACGCCAGTGGCCGAACTCCAGCAGATGGCCGTGCGGCGCCTTTTTGCTGTTCCAGGTCACGCTGTAGACCACAACGGAATCGGTCGACTCGCCATCGCGATACGCGAGGTATATGGCGTCACGCAACGTGCCGTCGTCGACCGGCGCGCGAGCCTTCGCCTCATTGCGGACCAGCTGGCCCGCCGCCACGCCCATCGATCGCGCCACGCTGTTGGCCATGCCCGCCAGTTTGTCGAGGCCTAGAAAGGCGCCCGATAGATCGACCCGACTAACCATCGTTGCCGCCCTGCTCGGTGACCAGATATGCGCGCTCGCGATCCTGCAGGTCGCGCGTGAGCCCTTTGATGTCGAAGACCAGGCCGTCGTGCACCACTCGCATTCCCTGGTCTATGCCCAGCGCCTGCGCAGTCTGGAAGCGCACCAGGAAGCTGTACCGTGCGATCGACGCCGGGACGTTGCCCTGCAGGCTTGAGCGAATTGCGCCCAGGCCCGTCTCGTTGGCGATACCGGCCCAGATCTCGTCGACCAGCTCCCAAGCGCCGTCCGGCTGGCCAAAGGCATCCGTGCCGCCGCCGCGCCGTTCGATGCGGATTCGTCGGTTGAGCGCGGAAGCGGGCAGCGTCACGGCAGCACCCGACGGAATGGAAAGATCAGGTTCTGGACGGCCGGGTTCTCGAAAAGCTGCTTCTCGGTCGCCGCCTCGGTGTTCGCCACCATGTCACCGACCAGCAGAATGATCGCCTGGCACAGCGCTCGCGGCGCCGGGCCTGGAGCCGCCTTGAAGACGACGGGCAGCGCACCGTCTTCGCTTTCGATGGTGCCGGGCGCGATGGGCAACGGTTCGAGCGCAGCCGTAGGCGGCTGCCATGCCCAGACGGCATCCGCGAGGGCATATCCGGTCTGCTGCTCAACCTGTTCACGCGCCGCGGTGATCATTCCAGGCAGATCCACATCGAGGGCGGCATGGTCGATCCGAAGGCGACGCTTCACTTCTTCGACGGAGACGGGCTCCGTCGAAGCGGGCTCTTCCAGGCGGAGCATGCGTCAAGCCCCGTAGGCGAGCGCGGCTGGATGGGTGTCGATGTACCCGGCGGCTGCCAGCGCCGCGGCTTGGCTCACCGGCACGTCGATCTTTTCCCCGACCTTGCCAAGGAAGGAATCGCTGAGCACCAGTGCGCGTACGGTGGGCTCTGCTTCGACGAGCGCAGCTTCGGCATGTTCTTCATCGTCCGCGGGCTCATTCGCAGGCGCCTGGTCGCCCTCCGGCGGAGGGGGTGACAGCTGCTCTAGCGGTTTTCCTTCGACACTCTCTCCCGCAACGTCCGCAGCGGGCGCATCCGATGGGGCCGGCGCGGCCGGCGCGGCCGGCGCCGGCGTCGGGTTCTGCGTTTGGTTTTTGTTCTTGGCCATTTCCTTCCTCCGGGGCAGGCCGTAGCCGACCTGCCCCTCCGTGAGTGCCTACGGGATCGGTTACGCCGCGGCGCCGTGCTGGAAGACCTTCACGGCGCCACCGACGTCGATGAGGTTGCCGCCCGAGCGCATCCACGCCAGGAAGCCGACCTGGCCCTTCTTGACGTAGGCCGAGTCGTTGAAGCGGAACATCGTGATCGCCATGACGTCGCGGATCTTGTAGTAGCTGAAGTCGCCGAATGCGATCGACTTCGCCGCCGCAGCGGGCGCAGCGACATGCTGGTTGACCTGGATGTCACGGTTGAGCAGGCGGTCCGGCGCGCCGCCGGGGTTGCCCTGCTCGTAACCCGGCACAAAGATCGGCCGGCCGCCATCGTCTTTCACTTTGCGGATCAGCTTCAGCGTGTCGTCGTGGAACATCCACTTCGCCAGCGCGCGATACGCCGGATCGACGCTGTGCTCCAGGTCGACCAGGTCGTCGTAGGTGATCGCCGGCACTGCCGAAACGGCACCGATCTTGCCCACCGTCGCAGCCGCGATAACGCCCATCGGTTGTCCACTGCCGGTGCCGACCGTGTAGTGGCGGTTGGTGATGCGGCCCAGTCGCGTCTGCAAGCGACGCTCGATGAAGCCGGCGATGTCCGACGAGCTGTCCTGCAGCAACTCCCACGGCACGGTCACGACCTTGGAGCTGTACTTGTAGACCGGCAGACCCTTGGTGCCGAAAGACAGATCCAGGTCGGTCGCCGACTGGTTCTCGGCGACGATTTCGCCCTCTTCCGACGTGCCATCGCTGGTCGGGTACTGCATCGGCTCGCCGCCACCCGTACGGATGATGTCGGCGACATTGCGCATGCCACCGAAGGCCTTGAGGGCGTCCAGAATCTGGGTCGCCAGGGTCGTCGGCACGGTGTAACCGCCCTGCTCCGGGTTCACAGCCGGATTGCCCGACATCGCGCCGTTGACTTGCTTCCAGTCGTCGGGGGTCAGGGCGTTGTCGCCGCCACGCGCCCACTTGTCGAACAGGCGCATCTCGGCAGTCGGCTTCTTGCCTCCGCGCTCGCTGTTGTCCACGTCGTGCTCGCGGACGCCGCGATCGCGCAAGTCGTTCTCGGCGGTCAAGTCCATCACGCGCTGGTGACGTTCGATGGACGCGTCGATGCGCTCGATCTCGGCCAGGTTCTGGTCGTACTGCTTCTGGTTGTCGGCGGTCCACTTGTTGCCATCGCCGGTGCTGGTGTCCAGCAGGTTGCGGGTTTCCTTCGCCAGCGCATTGCGGCGCTCCCGCTCGGCCTGGATATTGAACATGGGTCGTTTTCCTCTGGTCGAAAAAAAACCGCCTCTCGGCGGTCAGGGGTTGGCTGCGTGCGGGAGCCGCTTACGCAGGGGCGCGCTCCAGCAGCGCCAGGCGGCGCGACAGGGCACTTTGGTGAGCGGCGATGTCTTTTTCATCGTCCGCGGTGTTCTCCGGCTTCAGCAGCGCTGCCGGCACGTTGTTGTAGGCCGACAGATTCCAGGCATTCCCGGTCTTCTTCTTGCCGACGACTTCGACTACACGGTCGGCGAAGCCATGCTCGACCGCTTCGTCTGCGGTGAACCAGGTCTCTTCGTCCATCCACTGCACGATCTCGGCCTGGTCCTTGCCGGTGCGGCGCGTGTAGTCACCGGCGAGGCCGGCATCGATCTTTCCCAGGAGCTCGGCGGTCTTGCCCATCTCGCCCTTGTTGCCCACCGCGACCGTCCATGCGTTGTGGATCATGAAGCCAGCGCCTTGGGTGATTTCGACCTCGTCGCAGGCCATACAGATGCCAGTAGCGGCGGACGCGGCCAGGCCATCGACGTGGGCGATAATCTTGGCGGAGTGCTGCGCGATCGCGGTCATCATGGATCGAGCCGCGAAAACATCCCCGCCCGGCGAGTCGATGCGCAAGTGGATGACCTCCGCATCAGTGCCGGAGAGCGCTTTGACGAACTGCGTTTCGTCGATGTCGCCCCACCAGCCACCGATCACGCCATGCAGGTAGATGGTGGCTTCCGACTCACTGGTCTCGGCGCGGATGGGCTGAGACGCTGACGCGTTATCGCGCGCCAGTTGCAGCAGCTTCGGGGTCTTCATCTTCTGGATTCCTTTGCGGGTTGTCGGGCTCACCGTCGCGTCCAGCGCCGGCGGCCCGCTCGGTCGGGCGGTACAACTCGTCGCCGCCTTCAATAGGCGGCAGGTTCTTGGTGCGGCGGACTTCGTTTACCGTCATCCATCCTTGGGCGCCCGGTCCCCCGAGGGCCTTCCCGAAATATTCGGCCTGAGCCTTGGAGTCCCCGGCCATGAGCCCGTCGACGTCGTGTTCCACGAAGAACCGAGATGTCAGAAAGGCCTTCCGGTTTAGTTCGTCGCGAAAGCGCTTGAGATGCGGACCGATCGTGTGCTTCACGAAGCCGATGCTCATCTGCTCGATGCCGGCACCGAAACTGCTGGCCTTCGTCGTCTCGCCAATCATGTGAGGCGGTACACCGAAGGCGCGCGCGATGTCGACGACCTGCCATTGCCGGGACTCAAGCAATTGCTGATCGACGGCCGACATGGTGAGTTCCTTCACGTCCAGACCTTCGGTCAGCATCAGTGGGATGCGTCGGTTCCCCTGGATCCCGCCGTACTTCGACACCCAGGCGGCTCGGAAGTCGTCCTGCTGGCCGGGCGTCATACGCCCCGCAGCCCTGATTGCGACCTCGGGCTTGCCACCCTCGCTAAAGAACCTCCCCGCATGCTCGTCGCCCTGTAGGGCGATCCCGATGCCGTTGCGCGCGCCCCACTGGATGACCGACATCGAGGAGATGCCGTTGAAGCCGAAGCCCGGCAGGTGAAAGACGTCCGCCTGGTCCACCGTGAAGTAGCCAGCGTCGTCGTAGAACGTGTACTGCAGGCGAAGCGCCTCCCTCGGGCTGCTCCGCTCCTGGGCAAGGATGTTCACGCGCTCCCGGGACCAAGGGATGATCCCGGTCATCTGGCCGGCTCGGTTCCGCACGATGTAGCCGATGCCGTCGCCCCGAAGCAGCACCTGGGCCACCAGGTATTCCCAGCCTGCCGCCGCCTGCCACGCGGAGCTGAATTGCTCGTTGAAGAGCCACCAGTAGTCGTGATCGACCTGCTTACGCGATTCGCCGACCCGCTCGTACACATTGATCGGCAACTGAGCGATGGCACCGGCAATGAGGTTCACGCAGGCGTAAACCGCCGACACGCGCATGGCGGTCGCAGGCGTAACAATCGCGCCGGAGGCGGTTTGGCTGCCGCCGAAGATCTCGAACATCCGGAGGTCGGAGGACGAGATCACCTCGCCTTCGGCCAGGTTGCCGAACGAGGGCTCGATGCGGTTCCGGCGGTCCGGATCGCGGAAGGGGTCGAGGATTCCAAGCATCAGTCGATCACCACAAAGCCTTGGTGGATTACGCCGTTGCCGGCCTCAGGATTGAGTGCCATCAGCGAGACCGCACTGAATAGCGCCATGAGCGGGTCGATCTTGGCGGAGCCGCTGACCTGCTTGTTGATCGTGATGGCGTTGCCTACCGGCACCACCTTCGCGTTGCCTACGCACCAAGCCATCAGTGGTTGGGCGCCATGGACCAGGCTACCGCCGGCCAACGCACGCTCCGTCGTCTTGATGGCGCCGTTGAGCTTCCAGCCTTGCGAGACCGCCACGATCTGTTTGATGTCGAGCCCGCGCTCCTCTGTCGTGAGCTCATCAACGATTGCGCCTATGCCGGCCGGATCGACGCCAACGCCGTTCTGCTCCGGGAGAAGGCCGGCATCCTTGATCTGGCCGATCGCGTCAGCCACCTGCTGCACGTCCAATCCGGGCAGCTCCACGATGGTCAGGTCGCCACACGCTTCCAGGTCGCGCAGCTTCGGCTCAAGCTCCTTCCGACGTTCGAGAACGATCTCGTGGGCCCAGGCATGGAACCAGCCCAACCATCGGCGCGTGTCACGCTCGCGCCCGACCGCAGCCAATCCCAGCAGATCGTCCAGACCGCCGCCATCGATGCCGACCGTGATGACCTCGCACCGCTCGATGAGCGAGTCGAGGGTCAGGACCAGCTCGCCGCGGCGCTCCCAGAAATCTGCACCTGTCCAGCGATCAGACCGGAGCGCGAGGCCCACTTCCACATTGCCGTGCTTGGCCAGGAAGCCGCGTAGCGAGTGCTCACCGGCCTGCTGGGCCTTGTTGAATTCGCGCCGCAGGTATTCCGCATCCACCGAGATCCCGAAATTGGGATTCACCAACGGCAGGTTTTCCAGGAGAAGGTGTTCGCCTGAGGCGACCATCTCCGGCGGGTGTTCGTAGAGCACCGGCAGCGAGGTGGGGTCGACAATGTTGCCGTCCCGAATGTCTCGCATCCGCAGCAAGTCGGCCTTGAACACGCCCTCGGGCGGCTCGTCGGACTGCGTGCTGAGTTTGATGACGACGCCCTCTGGCCGCGAGGTCAGGCCACCAGTCGCCTCTCGGAACATCGCCTCGGTATTGGCCTTCTTGCCGAAGAGCCATTCCTCATCGATCAGCACCCAACTGGCCTTGTTCCCGCCGACGGTGTCGCTGTCCGCCGCCAGTACCGTGAGGGTGGCCTTCGTCAGCCGGTGGGTGATCGTCCGGATGTGGTCCTGCACCTGGAACAACTCGACCAGCTCGTCGTCCGCTTTGATCATGTCCCGCGCGGGCGCGAAAGCGTTGTTGGCGATCTTGATGGTCGGAGCCAGGATGATCATCTCGGCCGACATGCGCCAGTTGAGGATCATCGCGGTGACCATGATGCCGGCCGCCAGCGTGGACTTGCTGTTCTTCTTCGGGATGAGCATCAGCACTTCCCGAATCAGCCGGCGGCCTGTCTCCGCGTCGTAAGCGCCGAAGATGGCCGCCACGAAGTCGAAGACCCACTGCTCGCAGGCCTCCCCGAATGTCGGGCTGCCTGGGGCGTCGACAATTCGCAGCTGCTTGAACACCCGAAGTGCTTCTTCGGCTCGCTCGGGGAAGATCGGCTGCGGGATGATCGATTCGCCCGCGCGCAGCCGCGCCGCCCAATCCGGGCAGGCGGTGGAGTAAACCGGGGTCAACTCAGTTCATCCGGGCGCGCGGCGGTGCCGTCGGGGCGAAGCGCCCACCAACCTTCTCGGCTGCCTTTTGGCGCTCGTCCTTCTTGCCGCCCTCTCCCTTCTTGGCGTGGGTGTATTGGACTGCGGCCACGGCCGCCTTCACCTGAATGGCGGTTGCGTCGGTCCGGCCAAGCGCGATGTTCTGCAACAAGGTCAGCATGTCCTGGGGGTCCTGCTCAACTGGCCGGCTCTTCGACCGCTTCAGTGCTCCGCCGGTGGGCTGTGCTTCCAGCTTCACTTCGACGGCAGCGGCCTTCTTGGTTCTGCCGGCAGCAGTCGCAGGTTCCTTTGCCGTCAGCGACTTCGACGCCTTGGGCTTCCGACCGGCGCCAGGCCTTGGCCCGCCCGTGTTGGGCCGAGCGCCACCCCACGTTCCCTTTTTTGCGGTCATGCTGCCACCGCATCGTTGTTGGCCGCGGCAATGAACGCTGCCCGCAGCTGATCGACAGCCAGACTCACTTCAGCGGCAGCCCGGCCAGAGGAGACCCGGAACCATTCGCCGCGGCAATGAACAGCGGAGAGCGCCTGATGCACCTGGCGCTCGATCGCATGAGCGGCGCTCTTCGATGGCAGCTTGATCGCATGACCAACCTTGAGGGCGCGCCACGTCCCGACCTGCATGGTTGCCAGTCGCTGCACAACATCACTTGCGACCCCAATCTTGCAGACCCCGGGTTCTTCGATCTCGTGAATGACGTAGACGAAGCATTCCTGATCTTCCTGCTTGATCCGGATTGGCACGATCCGGTGCGGCTTCGGCTTCCGGCCGGCGCCGGGGCGAGCCCCACCAGCATTTGGTCGCGGGCCACCACTTCGGCCCTTCACGCCTGCCATCTTGATGATTCCGTCTTGATGATTACGTCGCCCAGAGGGGAATTTTTTCCATGCATGGGAGGACAGCCGGTCTAGGTTTCCGGACGCGCGCCGACTTCGACCCACCCCCTCCCCGTCGGCGCCGCCGGCCCGCCGCGGGCCGCCTCATCGGCGCGATGCGGGCTCTCGGGCGACGCGTGGGTCGCGCCTCGGCTCGCGGCTACCGGCCTCTTCCCGCTGCTTGGCTCCGTCGTGGCAGCGCTTGCAGAGCGCCTGGTGGTTGGTGGCATCCCAGAACAGACGTTCGTCGCCCTCGTGACGCACCACGTGATCCACCACCGTCGCCGCCTCCACCCGGCCAGCCGCCTCGCACATGACGCACAGCGGGTGCTTGGCCAGATAGCGCAGGCGGTACTGCTGCCAGCGGTATCCGTACCCACGTGCCGTGCTGCCCTGCTTGCTCGCCCGCCAGCTGTCTGGGTTCACGCTGGACAGGCGGCTAGGCACCTGCTGCAGCCGGGATGGAACCGTGTGGAGACGAGCCATCAGACCTGCACCTCGGCGGGCGCCCTCACGTCCCTGAGCCGGATGCCGCGGTCCAACCACCAAGACACGCGGTCCACGTTCGGCTGCCTGCCGGTCAGGTAGCAGCCCAAGGCGACAGCCGCCAGGTAGTGCTTCACCCACCAGCGCACCCGCACCTGCATCGTGACGGTCTTGGTCCGGGCGGCCATCAGTGGTCGGCTCTGTCGGCCTGGATCACGGCTTGGCTGGCGCGGACGTGGTCATCGGCGTCTCGGCCGACTTGAACAACAGCTCCCGCAACCTCTGCTCGTAGTTGGGCGCCCGCATCACGTTCGACGGCGCCGGCGGCGGCCTCGGACAGGTGACGGGTCTCACAGGTGGCGAGGTCGTCGCGCAGCCGGAGAGTGCCAGCGCGCAGATCAGCCACAACAGCGTCAGGCACGGCCTCAGCCGCGCGGCGATCACCTTCATGCTTGGCTCCGATATCGGCCAGTGCGGCCGCTTGGTTGTGTTCCGTGGCGCGTGCCTGGTTGGCCTGCGCTACCGCGGCAGTGGACTGGGCGGCTGCTCCCTTAGCCTCGGTCCACTCCGCGCGATCGCCGCTCCAGGCCCAGCCGGCGCAAAACATGACGCCCGACCAGGCGACGAAGGCCAGCAGAGCGATGGCGGTTCGATTCATCTGCGCACCTCAAGGGGGAATAACAGCGCCGATTTGGCGCATGGCCGATTCCAAGGTCATCACCCGCAGCCGCAGACCATGGGCCTCTTCTTGCGCGGCCTGACGCAGGCGGATTTCTTCGTCGAGCTGGGCGGTTACGCGCGCCTGGGAAGCCTCAAGCCGCTCGATGCGCTCCGTCAGCCCGCCGATCAAGGCGACGTTGGCGTCGGTCTCCGTGCGCTCCTTCTTGCGGGAGAGCACAGCGCCCCACGTTTCACGGACAACCCAGAACGCGGCCAGGCCGCCGGCCATCCACCACGGCGCCGTCTCTTGCATCTCGCTCATGCGACCGTCCCACCCGCTCGCGCGTACGCGGCCAGCAGGTCATCGATAGGCTGCTCGTGCTGGCCGTAGCCGGCGCCGGGGAGGCTTGCCCAGATGTTCGCGACCTCGGCGATCGCCTCCCGGATGTGGCCCTGCTGGATCAGCGGCAGCGCGCGCCGCTCGCGGATCTGCTGGAGCGCGATCAGATCCTGGCTCAGTGGGGAGAAGTCGGTCAAACCGAGCGTCTTCCGGTATGCATCGAAGTAGCGCCGCAGCAGCTGGTACCGCCCCGCAGCGGTGGATTGGATTCGCAGCTTCGGCAGATCCACCAGCACGCGCGGGTGATCGCTATAGCCCTTGAAGATCCCGCCGCCGACGAGCACGTCGTAGCCGCGATCGTTCGTCGGCTGCCGGCCGTTATCCGTACCTTCGGACCAGGCCAGCATGTCCAGGAAGGCCACTACGTTCCGGCCACCTGCTTGTTCTGGCGTGATGGCCGCCATAGCTCCTCCAAGATGGTGCCGGCACGACCCACCACCGCCGCTCCCTTTTCATGGAAGGGTGCTCGCGCGGCTACCCAACGGCGCGTCTCACGAAGGCCTCTGTGCTGGGCTCAAGTGGTGGCCGTGACTACCGGCAAAAGAAAGGGCGACCGGTCCATTCAGACCGTCGCCCACCTTATGCATTACACCCGTTGATTGGTTCCGGAGGCAACCAGGACTCCTCACCAGTCCTCATGAGGAACGTGAGGTCGCCGAGCTATCGGCTTCTCAAGCTTCCAACACGTCGTTTGTTCAGCTCTGATGTCCTGGCGATCGCGTCAAAAGCCGCATCGATCCTCTGAATGGCAAAGTCAATCGGGTCCACTGGGGGCGTGTGCCCAGAATTGTGCATTCGGCGCCAAGACCGCGGCTTCCGCATGATCTCGTCCTGAAGTTCCCGCCTCCCCGCAGCGAGAATGCTGTTGATCTCATTCGGACCAGCCGGTTTGCTGACGATGGTATCGAGAGCGTCTTCGAGCGAGACAAGCGGATTCGCAAGGACTTCCGCAGTCACTCTGGCGACAATTGCGACCAGTTCTGGATCCTTCGGCCGATAGCCAAAGTCATCGTCCCTCGTCAAGTCCACGCCGTCCACGATGCGCTTTCGGGCCCAGCGCTCAAGAACCGACGTGGCCACATCTGCACGGCCCACCGCTCGCAGAATATCCGCGTAAGGCTCCAGATTCATTAGACCTTCCCGCTCAACCATCTCGTCGGCGACATCAACAAATGCTGCTGCCACCTTCGTGTCGTCCAACGCGAAGGAACCGTGATATGCCTGCCACGCGGTCGAAACGCGAGCTTTCGCCTCCTGAGCTTCGACGCTTTCGGCGAGCTCCTTCGCAGCGGGAATCAACGTATGCAACTGGGGGTACCCGGCTTCAATGGATTCCAGTACGGCTTTATCCATTGTATCGCCGAGGTAAAGCCCTGCCGCATTGATCTTGTCCCACCAGGCCCGCTCATCCTCATCCATCTGGTCGGATTTTCTCCCTATCCAAGTGTGTGCGAACGCATCTTTGGGAGTGGGAGCGCCATGGCTGAGTTTCAGGACGCTGAGGACCGTGGCGGCGGAAGCAACGTTCTCGGTTAGCGCGGCGGACATCCTAGGCACGGCATTGTCCAGTTCAGCCAGGATCGCCGACACGCTCCTAGCTGTCCTACTAATCACGCGAATATTGTCGATTCCCATGCGCGTCAAGCAACGACGCATGGCCTCCAACGCAGCGGGCTTCAAATCAACATCCGTCAGACCCACTCCCACCGACTCCTCAGAGGTTGGCTTGAATACGATCTCGGTGTCGAGCACCTTCTCGCTATGCTTCGCCCACGCTGCACGGTCGTCCGGGTCGAGCTGATCTCGATTCAGGATAATGATTACCCTGCAGCCCCGCTGCTCCACCAAGAAATTCGTTAGCGAAAGGATGTCCTTGAGGGCCAGGTTCTCGCCCCTGCGCTCTACATCGTCAATACAGATAATGCCCTTTGCCACGCGCCAAAAATACATCTGCATCAGCAGTTTTCGTGGCGCTAACGAAACGCCTTTGACGTCCAGTTTTTCACCAGCCACATCGTGCAGCTTTCCACCCAGCCATCGCGATCTTTTTGAGAACCAGCCTTTAAACTTGTTCCATCCCCCTTTGCTCGGCGAGCTCCCCATCTCGAATGCAATGGCCGCCCTGAGTTCAGCAAGGCTTCCTATTGAGTAGAGGCTCACGTACGCGTACTTGGGGAGTTCGGGACGACTCCCCGTCGCAACCGCTACTCGAAAGGCGGAAGCCTCCGGCAACCGGACGTAATTCGACGAAAGCTTGTTCCAAAGGAATGTCTTCCCTGTCCCCCAGCTTCCTGCCAGCGCGATCGCACGGGGAGTCTCCTCCTTTAGAAAGCGAGTCAAAGCTGCCTGCACGGATCTTGTCGTCATACCCTGCCCCTGCCCAAAGTCCAGTTGTCCCTCGACAATTAGACATCCAACCAGCTCCAGCACCTAGCGCCCGAAGAGTTTTGCTCGAAAAGAGCGCCTTGCCTCGCTCAAGACCTCTTGCAGCGCTGCGGTAGCAACACGATGGACCGCGCCGTAAACCTGTTTGCGCATCTTGCTCACCTTTGCACGCTCAGCCACGGTGCCGCGTCGCTCAGGCCAGACCAAGTCGTGCACGGCGTCGTAAATCACCAGCCGCAGCCGCCAGCGGTCAGCGGCATCGCGGAGATCCAGGGTGGCAGGCGACATTGCCCGGACGCCGGCTGCCACTTTTCCGTATGCCAGCAGAGAGACTTGGGCTACCTGGACATCGCCTGCGCGCAGCGCCACCGCAACAGCCGCCTCGCGCTGCAGTGGGTCACCCATGTAAGCCACCGCGCCGGCAATGTCTGCCGAAGCCAGTGGCATCGCCGTACTACGCCCCTCGACGGGCACGCGGTAACTACCCCCTACGAGCATTCGGGCAATCAGCTCGAGCGGATCGCGCGCCTCTTTGCCCCACCCCTCTAATTCACTGCGGCTGTTCGCCGAAACTGCGCTCATAGTCCCTTCCTCGCGAAGTGCTGAGCCATCCGCTTGAACTTCTGGATCTCTTCCCAGAGTCCGTTCATCTGTTCGAGCTTTCTGCTCGCCCGAGGCCCATCCGGCACATTCTCGTCCCGCAACTTGTCGTAAGTGGCCTGGAGCTCCTTCGCGCGCTCTGACGCCCAGACAGTCTTGTTGGGCCAGCGCTTGCGTGGTTCTGCCGGCGCTCCTTCTGGCGAACTCTGGGTGACCGAATTCGTAGGCAACCCAGGCGGCGGGGGTGCCAGTCGCCTCGCCAGCTCGGAAGCCAAGTCGGCGGTGCTGATCTGTTTGAGCTGTTCTTGCAGGGTCATGTGCTGCTGGATCTGCCGATCGTGAGGTTTCGGCCAGCGCCATCACGGAACGCCGGCTCGTCGAAATCGAACCCGCCCGTGCCCAGCACGCACGCGGGAAACGCCTTGGGAGTTTCGAGGCCGCAGGCCGCCAGCCGTCCGATCCCTTCGAAGAGGCCTGACCGCCGCGTGCAGTAGCAGCAGCCGCCCTCGGCGACGACGGCCGCGCGCACTCGCTTCGTCTGGGCGCGGCTGCAGGCGCGCTCGGGCCGCGTCAGTGCATCGGCCCTCACGCATGGGCTCCAGCGGTCTGGCGCAGCTGCTGCGCGCGCAGGTGATCGCTCACGGTCCAGCCCATCTGGTCGCGGCAGATCAGTTCGCCCAGCTTGGCCAGGCCCTTAGCCGTGACGAGCACCTGTTCGTGCACGTGCTGGACGTCGTCGCGATCCCGAACCAAGGCCGCTTTGTGCACCAGCGCGCCGGATTGGAGCCGCGGCTGGTATGCCAGCCAGTTCTTGCCGCCTGCCCGGCGGTAGATCCACGCGTGCTGCTCAAGCCAAGCGAACAGCTGCCGCGGCCGGACCTGGAGCATCTTCGCTGCCTCGGTGATCGTGAAGGCGCCGACGGCGTCGGCCAGCTGCTCCAGCGCGCGCACCTTCGGCGCGGCCAGATGCGCCTCGCCTTCCAATACCTGGACGCGCTCGCTGTAAGTCAGCAGCAGGCCGCGCAGCGTGGCGGGGTCTGACAGCGCGCGCAGCGGGTCCGCGGGTGGATCGGGTGCCGGCGCGGCCGCAACCAGCTGGTCGTAGGCCCGGATGACTTGCAGGTGGAATGCCGGGCTGATCCACATCGCGTAGGCGTAGACCAGTTCCTTGGCGGCAAACGTGCCCAGGCCTTGTCGCGCCGCGATAGCCGGGATTCCGGCTTTCTCGACCTCAGCGACCAGCTCGAGGGTCTTGGCGCCAGCCAGCCAGTAGGCCGGCCGATGGCGGGCTTCCTCGCCGGCGGCACGGTGCAGATCGTTGAGGCAGTAGCGCCCGGCGTCGTCGCGCCAGATGCTGGTGCTGGCGATGCTCAGTTCGCGCATGGGCTCCCCTCTTGTTGTCCCAGCTTCGCCCGCGCCGCAGCGAACTCGACGGGATGGCGCTCGGCGTGATGCCACGGCGTTTTGTCCGTAGCCACCCAACGACCACGCTCCGCAGCGCGCGCCAACCAGCTTTGCGTCCAGATCGAAGGGCTGATGCCCTGCGCGGCAATTTCCTTGGTAGTGATGTAGCCCTGGTGCTTCAGCAGCGCCAGCACACGGAGCGCACCCGCCTTCCAAGGAGTCCAGCGAACCGGCGCCGGGACACCAGCAGGTATATCCGGGACGTGTTCGGGAACGTCGCACCGCTGCGCGGGGTTCCAGTCGAACAGGCAATGGCCCAGTGCCACGTCGTGCATGTCTGCGTCGTCGCCGGCGAATGCGTCATAACGCAGCTCCTGGCCCACGCTGAACTCAGGGCGATTCCCGTCTTTCGTCCATCCCATGCGCGGCGCCCAGACCGCTACGCCCAGTAGCCCCAACATTCGGGCGATGCCGGTGCTGGCATCGGTCAGGCACGGGACGATGACGGCGCGATGGTCCGGCCCTTTCGTCTCGTACCGAGCGGCATAGTCCGGAGGCAGGATCTGGTCGGCCACCTTCGCATTGAGCGCGAGCTTCGCTTCGACGCCGATCTGGCGGCCGGCGTCGTGCACCGCCAGCACATCGAACCCACCCGTTTCCGGGTAGCAGGTCCAGCCCTCAAGCGCGTTCATATCGCGGATGAAGACCTCGCACAGCTGGGCCTCGGTCTTGAAGCACTGCTTGGCTTCGGCCGGTGTCATGTCGCGCTCCCGAAGCGGGCGATCAGCGCTGCATCGGCGAAGGCCTGGCCGGCGGCCTTCTTGCCCAAGTCGGCCCAGCGCGGCCACAGCTGGATCCCGCGGCTGCGCGCGGCGTCCTTGTCCTGCCCGATCAGGCCCGCGCGCTTCTTCCACGCCTGCGGGGTGACCAGGGTCATCGGAATCATCGTGACCGCGGCCGCGGTCCGAACCGAACCGAATGCGTCGCCAAACGTGAAGACGCTGGACACGCCCTGCTTCGGCATCGCATGCACATGCTCAATGAAGGCATGGCCAGTATCGAAGTCCCGCAGAAAGCGGAATACCTCCGCCCCGTCAACCACAGAAGATTTGCCGATCATCATTGTCGGCATGCGGATCCACTCGACAGGTACCGGATTGGCAGCGCTCTCCAGCACCACGATGGCCCCACTGCAGCCAGGGTCGATTCCGATGACGTAGCTCAAGGCGTCCTCCGCTCAGCGTGGTGGCGATTCATGGAGGCGCGCATCAGGCGGCCTCCCCTTCCAGCTCAAGGACTCGCCGGGCCCGAGCCTGGAACGTGTCCCACTCGTTGCGCATGCGCAGCTGCATCTCTTCGAACTCGATCTGCAGCAGGCCCAGGCGTTGTGCGCGGCTCAGTCCACGCGGCTCGGTCGGCACCGCCGGCGCGGGCGCGGCGGCCAACGGGGCGCCAGTCGTCGTCGGTACGGCGGGAAGCTGAGTGCGGCGGCTCTCGGCGGGACCGGCGCCGATGCCCAAACCCCACATCGCCTCCTGCCGGCCATATCGCGCGTTGCGCCGGCTCGGGAGGCGCTCGACCAGGTGGCGACCGGCCATCTCGCGCAGCAGCCCCGACACCATCGGCGGCGACAGCGGCCGCCAGCATTCCGGCGGGTGGGCTGCCGCCATCGACGCCGCACCCATCTGCTCGACAAGCTCGCTTGCGCTACAGCTGCCCGCGCTAGCCAGGCAGTAGATCGCCAGGCTCTCGTGGTACTTGCGGAGGTCGGCCGCCAGGATCATGCGTGCTCCTGGTCGTCGAACACCGAGCCCAGGTCCGCTGCGGCGCGTTCCATCGCGGCGCGCGCGGCGTCGCGATCGCGGACCTCTGGGGCGCGCGTGGGTTCGTGGCTGATCGCCTGCATCGGCTCGGGCAGCGGGTTACCGGCGTGCACGTGCCGCAGCGCGGCTTCGTAGGCAGCCACCACAAGACGGTGCTGGTCGCGGCCGTCACCGGTACGGTAGCGATGCTGATCGAGCTTCGACCACACGAGCACGGTGAACGGCGAGCGGTCCTGCCCGGGGCCGAGTTCGCTTTCGACCTGCGTGATGGTCGGCAGTCCCAGGGCCAGCACACGGAAGCGCGCGGCGTTCGGCGGGAACTCGTTGCCCGAGCGCTGCGCGGCGGCGACACCGGCGGCGACGTTCTTGGGCGTCAGCCCGGCGATCGATTCGCTCCAGGCCTTGCCGGCCTGCGTCAGCTCGCGGCCACGCGCCGGACTGAGACCGAACTGGCTGGACCAGGTGTTGCCGTAGATCCCGAGCATCGCCTCCCATAGCCCGCGCAGCGCTTCAAGCATCCGCGGCGACGGCTCGCCACTCGGCGTCGATGACGTCGTCGAGGACGACTCCAGTGGCGCGGAAGCCGCCCAAGCCTGGATCTCCGTGCGGCTCGGCATCGGGCCCGTTCCGCTGGTCGTGGTGCTGCCGGGCAGCGCGGTCTGCAAGGGATTCGCCATGGTGGTGTCCGTTCGTGTTCGTGGTGCTGGTGGTCGGCGTGACCGGCAGGTACAAGCCCGCGGCCATCGTCTGGCGCAGGGAGGCGGTGAGGTCGTGGCCTTGGGCTTCGAGTTCGGCGAAGCGCGGGAGCAGTTGGAGCCAGCTGCTGATCGACAGCGGGCGGCGACCGACGCGGCGGTGCCGCACGAATCGGGCGAGCACCTGGCGGTCGAGCTTTGCAGGGATGCGAGCGAAGCCGTTGAGCTCCGCATCGATGGCGGCGGTCGTCAGGTCGCTCCCATCGTCGTCTCGCGCTTGCGCGGAAGATGACGGTTCACTAACGGATAAATGACAGTATTGGGTGTCACCGGTGCTACCCGTCTCCGCGCATCCATGCGACCCGTCTCGCGCATCCATGCCAGGGGTCGCATCTGCGCCACCCATCGCATGTGTGCCACCCGTTGCGGTGTGTTGACGGGTCGCACCAGCGCTACCCGTTTGCACTGCACCGGCTTCGTTGTGCCCCTGTCGCTGGGTGTTCGATGCCTTCGGACGGCTGGCGCGGGTGATACCCCTCGCATCCATGCCACCCGTATGGGCCTGCTCGACACCCGAATCGTCCACACGACGGGTCGCATCGGCGCGAGCCGTTGTCGTGACGTTGGTCAGCTTGCTCAGGTTGATTCGATATTGCCGGGTCGAGCCCGGGGCACCGCCGGCGGCGTTGGCGACCACGGCAAGCCAGCCTTGGGCGATCAGGCCGTGTAACACGCGGCGCGCCTGCGACTCGCTGCAGCGCATCTTCTCCGCAACGGCGGCGATCGACGGGAATAGGTTGCCGCCCGCGTCGTCGCACCAGTCGGCCAGTGCGAGCATCGCCAGCAATTCCGAGCCGGAGCCCGGGAACGTGTCCCACACGCGGCTGCTCACGCGAATGCTCATGGCGCCCTTCCCTGCCTTGCGGCTCTTGCTGCGCGGCTGCGGGCAGCAGCCTCAAGACGCTCGCGACCGAGGGGCGACCGCCCGCGCGCGGCTGCCACGGAACCGTAGAGGGCGCGGTGATAGCGATAGGCGCTGGCGCGCGAGCAACTCCAGCGGTTCTGGATCTGTTGCACATCGACCGGGTGCCGCTGGGCACGAGCCCAGAGCACAACCTCGACGAATGGGATCAGGCGAATCAGCGGCGGAGGAATGACTACTCCGTTTGCCTCGAACTCCTCAACCAACGCCACAGCGCGCTCGCGCGAGACGTACACCGAACAATCAAGCACGCGTGCCACCCTCCCCGCTCAGCAATTCAACGAAGCGGCGTTGCAGCGTCACGACGGCGATCATCACGTCGTGGCACGAATCGATGACCTTCCGCGCGTGCGGCCGGTCGCGCTCGTCGATCACGCCATCGGCCAGCACCGGCGTCATCGACGAAACCAGGTCCCCGAACTCGGTCATGAGCTGGCCGACGCCGGCGGTGTCAGCGCCGGGCTCGATGTGCGCGAGCTGCACCGGCAGGATGCCGCGGCGTGCGGCCAGGTCGCGCTCGCACCCACTGCGGTACGGCTCCGGCAGGCTCAGCACCCACGCGTCTTCCAGGTCGGCCGGCAGCGTCTTGACCGTGCCGTCCAGATAGCGGCGCAGGGCCTGGCCGTTGGCCTTGGCGGCTTCGAGCAGCTCGTCACCCTCGCCCAGGCGGAGCGGAACGACCTTCTTGTCCCGCATGTGCGGGGCCGTCATGGCGTGGTAGTTCTCGGCCACCTGCATCGCGAAGCTGTTCGCGTTGGTGGCCGTCTCGTTGAGCAGGCGGTGCGTGTACCCGTAAATCACCTGCTGGCGCGAAGGCAGAAATTGCGTACCGGGCTTCATGCGCGCGGTCGCCGCCGTCCGCAGACTCGCCGCCATGGACAAATCACGCACCATCGTTTTCCTCCCGCACTTGCCCTTCCAAGGTCACGACGTGCATTTCGCTCTGCGTGCGGACGGCGAGCAGCTCGCGCGCAAGGTTTGTCGCGGTGGCGGCAATGACCTGGGCATCCACGCCCGCCCCTGCCACGGTCAGGACCACGCCATCGGGCAGCACGATCGACACGCTGCCGGCCGGGGCGGTCCCGGTCGGCGGATCGATCGCATCGGCACGCGTCAGGAAGTGCGCAGCGCGGGCACGCATCGCCGCGGCCTGCTCGGCGTTGTACGTACTCATAAGGCTTCGTCCCCCGGCACGATCCGGTTTGCGTCGGGGTCCGCCTCGGGCGGGTCGCCGAACACGTCCGGGCGAAGCTCGTATCGAGACACACCCGTGGCGGACTCAATCGCCAGCACGTGGTGCGCAGCTACCGGTCGATGGCCGGTTGCCCACTGTGAAACGAGCGCCGGATGGACGCCGAGGTGCTGCGCCAGCGCCCGCTGTCCGCCTACTGCGGCAATTGCTGTGAGGATCGGTGTGCTCATGGGCTCGAACATAGCATCGCTACTTATCTATGTAAATAGCACTGCTGATCGCTACCGAGCTCCCCCATCAATAGCATTGCTTTATGCCTAGGCCAGCTAATCCCCAGACCCCGGAAGGTCGCGCGCTCACCGCGGCGATTGCCGCTTCCGGTCATACACAGGCCCAACTGGCTGAAAAGTTGGACGTGTCGCCCGGCTTCATTTCTCAGTTCGCCAGCGGCCACCGCCCCGTACCGTGGGATAAGGCCGAGCTTCTGGCGCCGCTACTCGGCCTCGATGCCGGCAAGATAAGTGCCGAATACCGACGCATTAGCGAACATTTTGGAGCGTCGCAGCATTCGAGATTGACCAAAGAGACCATCCTCGACGCTGTCAGGTTGGCCACTGCCTCCGTCACCGGGGCAGGCATGACGTCGTTTGAGATCGAAACACCCGAAGATGCTGAGCTTCTCTTGCTCGCTATCGAGGAAGTGCTCAGCGAGGACATCCACGGAACCTCCTACAGCGACGTGCAGCGCTTCGCGCGCAAGCTTCATGGGTCTGCGGAGAGAAAGGGTGGAAAAGTCGGATCGGGTGGAACGGATGGCCGAGTTGGTCGCGCTACGGGCGCAGCGGAAGTTGGGGAAAAAAGCCGGACTTCGGCTCGTCAGCGCCGAAAATCTGCGTAGGGAGTTGCCTTCGGCGCCACCGCGCGGCGATGCGCCGGCAAGGGTGATGGACGACGTGACGCGGGAGAGCCGGATCCGTCTGATCCGCAGTTTGTCTTCCGCATACCGGGCCTTCGGCTTCCGGCTCATCATCGATCAAGCGCTCGTGGGCAAGGCGAGCATCGAAGCGCTATCGGATCAAGAGATCATCGCGCTCCACCGGGCTCTGGATCGCGCACGAGAGTGCCTCCGCGATGGCATCGATTTCGAGGAAGCCGGACTACTTCGGTCCATTGGCTAAATTCGGCCTCAAGAAGGGGGCACGCCTGCCGATCTCTTTAGTTACCGCTAAAGGGGAAAAAACATGAAGAAGATCATTGCCGCAGCCGCGGCGATGTTGATGACCGCTGGTTGCAGCACGGTCACGACTTGGCAGGCTACCGGTGGCAGCAAAGCAGACGGCGTCGTTCGGCTCTCGTACGAAGTCACCGAGTTCCAGAAGGTACAGTTGAATGAATCACAGGCCATCGGCCTCGCGACGCAGCGCTGCGCCAGCTGGGGCTACTCGGGGGCTGAAGCCTTCGGCGGCACGACTCGCCAGTGCGGGCAAAGCGGTGGATTCGGCGGATGCGCTATGTGGGTTGTTACCAAGGAATACCAGTGCACGGGTGAGCACCCGAAGTCCGCTGCGCTGCCGCGTACCGAGTCCTACGTGTTTCCAAGCCAACGCCAAGGACAGTGATTCGACGCCCCGCTCCGCGGGGCTTTTTTTTTGAGCCCGCCGCATTCATAGCTCCGCTATTGACTTTGCGTAGATAGCTTCGCTATTGTTCTCCACACCCCGCGAAATCGGCGTCCGCCGAGGGGCACGGAGATCCACATGGATACATCTCAGGCGCTGACGCTTGGCATCGCCCTGCTGGCTCTCGGGCTCAATGCGTGGGCCACGTACCGGCTATTGGGCGATCGTGTCGCCCCCGAGATTCGCTTCCTCTCACCTACGCGGCCGCTTGATCTTGGCGATCAGGGCAATACCGCATGCCGTGCCAGCGCGGCAATAGTTGAACCGGCCTCTGTCCACCTCTCCCAGCGCGTCGGGATGCCCTGCGATGGTGATGCTCGTCCGGGCTTCGAGGCGGAATGGAAGCTCCACCTGACGCAAGAAATCACCCTGGAACACGGCCCGCTGCTTCGATCGGCGGTGAGCTTGCAGGGCCACTTCCGTGATCGTCACCGGCAGATAGCCAACGTTCGTGACCTCAACGCCGCAGGTGAAGCCGTCGGCCATGGGGACGTAGATCGTCACGTACCGGACCCGGAGCCGGACGGTGTCCCTGCGGATCATCCATGCCGCGTTGAAGACGCCCAGCGTGGCGCCGACGACCGCAATCCCAAGAGTTAGCCACTGCGTCCAGTTCATGGGCGAAGCATAACTGCGCGCCCTTGTCGGACCCACACCCCTCAAATGTGACGGAGCCCTGCAAAAATGGCACTCGCCAATCACGCCCACGTACCCGCAATCCGCCCCTCGAAGGGGCCGTACGTCGCAACCCCCGGCACCACTTTGCTGTGGGCACCTGACGGCCACCTGGTTGCGGTTTGCGAATCGGCGCAGCTGACGCCGAAAGAAAACCAGGCCAACGCCCGGCACATCGCTACCCTCTCGACGCTGCCGCACCTGGTCAGCCGCATGGACACCGTCCTGCGTGCCCTGGGCGTGCAGCCGCGGCGCGCCAGTACCCGGCCGCTTGAAGAGCTGGCTTACCAAGTGCGCCAAGCCGTCGTCGAGCTGGAGTCGCAGGCATGAGCCGCGCTTCCGCTTGGATCATCGCCGCGATCGCGCTGGCAGTCGGCGCCACCGGCGCGAGCGCGCTGCAGGCCTTCGCCACCGGCCAGCGCGCGGGCGACTCGGTGCGTGCCCCCTCCGACCTCGAAGTCACCAACCCGCGGATCTGCGCCGCCGAGGCGGTCTACCGCCTGGCCACCGCTGACGACTGGGGCCTGCGCGCAGCAATCGCAAAGGTGACGCTCAACGGCTACCAGGAGCGCCGCTCGGTGCCGGATTGCGCAGAGGGTGTGGAAGGCGCCCTCACTACTGACTTCTCCCCTCGCCGCTGGCAGGACGCGCTCGACGCGGTCGACGCGGTCATGGCCGGCGACTACGTGGTTTTCCCCGACGCCTGCGCCCGGGCCAACGCGATCGTGCCCCTGTCGGTCGCGCTGGAGCAATCGGCGAACGCAGCTCCCTCGGCTGCCGGCCGGGCGCAGTGCGTCATCTACAACCTGGCCTTCGTGGAGGTGCCGCGATGAGCGTGCGCGTCCACCCACTGCTGCTTAAGCGTGGCAAACCCGGCGTCAAGTTTGAAGACGCTGAGGACTTCGAGATCCAGGCGATATTCGTTTCGGACCACATTGCAGTCCATGAATCGATCGATCCCCTGGCAGACGACTGGGCTGTGACCCACGTGCCGACGGGCATGGTACTGACCAAGGCAGCGTCACTGGTGGCCGCATTCGAGGCGGCGAACGCCCTTGAGCACTTGGACGTCGATTGGAGCTTCAGTCACCCCAGTGACCGCGATCGCATAACGAAAGAGCAGCTCAACTTGGTCCGCTTCATCCGCGCTTTCGCCACAGCCGGCGACCTCGAAAGCCTGCGGGGCGCGTCGTGAGCCGCTTCGATCAAGAGCTCAAAGGAAGCATGCGTGTCTCCGCCCTCGAGTTCACGGCCATGGGCTTCCTCTTCGGCGCAATCCTCGGCGCGATCGCCGGTTTCATCGTGCGCGGGTGCCTCGCGCCGTGATCCTCGTGACTGTCGCCATACCGGGCGTCATCAGCCCGCACACCGTCCTGGCCGACACCGAAACGTCCGGCGTGCAGGACGCCCTCTACACCCTCGGCCTTGAGGCGCTGCCCGAAGGCTCGATCGTCACCACCGAATCCGTCGGAGGCTATCCATGTTCTTCCGCAACCTGACGCTGCTTCGCTTCCCGCTCAGCTGGGGCGGCCTGCTGCCCGCCGACCTCGACATGGCCGAGAGCCTGCAAAGCTTGCTCGACGACGCGCGGCTCAAGCCGGTCGGGCCGCTGGAGATGGTCTCCGCCGGCTTCGTGTCGCCATTCGGCCGCGATGAAGAGGCGCTGTCGCACACCCTGTCGAATGCCACGCTTATCGCGGTCGGCACCGAAGAGAAGATCCTGCCGCCGGCAGTGATCAATGACCTGCTCGCGCGCAAGATCGATGAGATCGAGGAGCGTGAGGGCCAGCGCCCCGGCAGCCGCGCGCGCAAACGCCTCAAAGACGACCTGGTGCACGAGCTCCTCCCGAAGGCGTTCGTGAAGCCCGGACGCACCGCGGCGTACTTCGACTTCGACCACGGCTTCATCGCCGTCGACACGGCCTCGCGCCGGACAGCTGAGAGCGTCGCATCCGAGGTGCGCAGCGCGATCGGCACCTTCCCTGCCCTGCCGCTCAATGCCGAGGTCTCGGTGCGCGCCGTGCTGACCGGCTGGCTTGCCGGGGAGCCGCTGCCCGAGGGCCTATCGCTGGGCGACGAATGCGAGCTGCGCGACCCGATCGACGGCGGCGCGGTGGTGAAGCTCCAGCGATCGGAGCTGCGAAGCGACGAGGTGGACAAGCATCTGGAAGCGGGTCTGCAGTGCGTCCGCCTGGCGCTAGTGCTCGAAGATCACCTGTCCTTCGTCCTGGGCGAAGACCTAGGCATCCGCAAGCTGCGATTCCTCGATGGCACGCTTGAGAAGCTCAACGACGCCAACATCGAAGACATGCGGTCCGAGATCGACGCGCGCTTCGCCCTGCAGGTCGGCGAGCTGCGCCGCCTTTGGGCGGTCCTGGCCGCCACCCTGAAGCTGTCCGAGGTCGACCCGGCCGAACCAGCGCCGGCCGTGCGCCAGCGCGCGCCGCGCACGGTTGAACTGGCGGAGGATCCGCTCCAGCAGCAGCTGCTCTCCAAGAGCGCGGACCCGCTTGCGGCCCAGGCGCTGGCCTTCGTCCTGGAATCCGGCAAGGCCGGCATCTCGGCGCTACAGCGGCATCTCAAGATCGGCTACAACCGCGCCGCGCGGCTGATCGAGGACCTGGAAGCGGCCGGGGTCGTGTCCCCGCAAGATCCCAGTACCGGCGCGCGGACGCTCCTCGTGGGCCGGGAGACGGTTGCTTGATGGGCGCGATCACCAAACAGGCGCTCGAAGCGACCCAGGCGATCAGCACGATCGCATGCACGCGCGGCGTCGGGCCGCAGGACAAGCTGATCGTCCTAGGCCAGGTGCAATGGCATCTGGACGGCGTGCTGCGAAAGCTGGTCGAAGACCGCGACGCCTCCGCAAACGTCAGCACGTGCGTCAGCACCCAGACCGGGGACTGAGCGATGCACGACGACTCCATGGCTGGCCTGCGCCAGCACAACCGCCGGGGCGGCTATTCCCGCGGCGCGCGCTTCGCGCACGTCGTCGATGGCCAGCTGGTCACGACGCGTCAGATCGCCGCCCGCCTCGGCATTGGCGAGACCGCGGCACTGCAGCGCACCAAGCGCCGGCCGCACCCGCTGACCTGGGCCTCCCTATCCGAGCGCATCAAAGCCGGCCCAAAACCCAAGGCGCACGTGGCATGAGAAACATCATGGCGTGCCAAGCGAGCACCGTTTCACTCTTCCGAGTCGGAATCACGGACGAGGGATGCCCGGCCTCTGAGTTCATTTTCAAGGCGTCGAATCCGTCTTCGCGCAACAACAATTGCGTGCCGCCTCGCTTCGAACGCATCGCCACCACCAGGCGCGGTTCGCACGACCGAAAACGGGTAAGCCTCTCCGTCGCGATGGATGAACGCAACCGATGTCCAGCTTCCTTGCTCGTTTGGCGTGTCCCCGTCACGCCGCGTTTCTACGGTGTGGATCGTGTAACGACCCAGCACGACCGCCTCAGCCATCCAGTCGTCTCCTCAATCCCCTGCCAGCCATCGTCACCCCAAGAAGGGCGCTCGCTCAACGGTTTCAGCGGAGACATTTGCTCAATAAAGCGAACTTCCTGTGGCACAGCGCAAGGTCGAGTGGCTCCCATCTTTCGTTTGCGAACAGACCACGTCGCAGTGCGGGCCAAAGATGAGGTGCAACGATGACAATTCCAGCATCCCCCCTGGCGTGGCCGATTGGCTGGAAGCGAACTCACGCCAGCGACCGGACGGCGGCGCGCTTTCGTAAGGCAAGCAAGCGTCAATACGACGGTAGCTGGCAGGCTCAGCGCGACCTCACGATCGCCGAGGCCGTCGAGCGAGTGCGCGCCGAGCTTCAGCGCATGGGCATCCACGACGACGACCTGGTGATCAGCACCAACCTGGAGCTGCGTCTCGACGGGCTGCCGCGATCGAACCAGCGCGAGCCGACGGACCCCGGCGTGGCCGTGTACTGGGTTGACCACTTCGATTTCAGCCAGCCGCCACGCTGCATGGCCATCGACCGCTACGACCGAGTCGCCGACAACCTCGCTGCTGTGGCGGCTACGTTGGATGCGATGCGAGCGATCGAGCGTCACGGCGGCGCCGAAATACTCGAGCGGGCGTTCTCCGGGCTCGCAGCGCTGCCGGCCCCCGCCAGACCTGACTGGCGCGACGTGCTCGATCCGGCCGATCCCGAAGGTAGCTACCTCCGGCTCCGCTCCCAGCATCACCCGGACCGCGGCGGCGACACCGAGTCTTTCCAGCGCGTTCAACGCGCCTACCGGGACTTCCAACCGGAGGCGGGCTAATGGCGGAGCACGTGATCTGCGAGTTGTGTCCGTGCTGGCGCACCGGGGGCGCGGAAGCTGCCACCGCCGCGGGCTGGATGCTCACCTGGGATGGCTGGCTGTGCCCGCAGCACGCCCAGGAATGCAGCGAGGACGATGATGGCTGACATCTCCCGCACCCTCGCCCGCGCCGCGCCTCACAACGGCACCGCCTGCGGCGGCCGGCCAATCCGTGTTGAGCGGGGTAAGGCCACCGTCCGCAACCTCTTGCGCCGGCACATCCGCGAGGAGGGCCGACGGTTGCAAGGCCTAGCCGAACCCTGGCAGTGCACCCGATCGACCGTCTACGGCGCCTTCTGTAACGGACACCCCTTTTCACCCCAGCACATCGAGGCCGCAATCGCCTGGCTCGGCCTCGATGAGTTTGACGCCAACGAGCTGCGCATCCGGGGCGCGCGCGAGGCCGGCTGGAGCATTGACCTGAATTTCGTTATGGAGGGAGAGCGCTGATGTTGCTCATGACTGTGTCGGCCTGGTCGGCCAAGTATTTCGCCCCTGGGAGCGCCCCTTCGGAGTTGACCGTCCGGCGCTGGTTGCAGAACGGGGTACTGCCCGGCCGCAAGGTCGGCGGTACCTGGTATGTGGACGACCACGCCTGGGTCGCCGGCGGCGACGAGCTGGTCATGCGCGTCCTGGCAGCAGCGGGGTAACCTCAGATGATGGGACGTGTTCGATCGCGCAGCAGGGCCGGCTGGCCCGACAACCTTTACCCGAACCGGGACGGCTACAAGTACCGGCATCCGGTGACGCGCCGAGAGACCTGGATGGGCAAGGACAAGGCCAAGGCATTCGCCGCGGCGCGCCAGCTCAATGCGCTTCTCACCCAGGCTACTGACTTGGTGAGTCGCGTCACGGGCATGGGCAAGACCGTCGCCGACGCGGTGAAGGTCTTCCGCGATGACGACGTTCCTAGCCGAAAGTGGGGAGTTCGGACCGCGGCCGAGTACGCCATCATCATCCGGCGCATCGAAGTCGGCCTCGGCGATCGTCCCCTAGAAGCGCTGACCGTCAAGGACTGCGCCGAGTGGCTGAGGACCGACACCGATTCCGAACGCGGCCGGCAGACCAGGCGGCTCGTCCTGGGCTGGATCCTCGCTTGTGCAGTTGAGGAAGGTTGGATGGAGACAAATCCCGCGCTGGTGACTCGAAAGTTCAGCTTCACTCGGAAGCGCGAGAGGCTCACCGAAGAGACCTTCCGCGCCATCCGAGGGGCGGCGCCGCACTGGTTGCAGGTGGCGATGGACATCTCCCTACTCACGCTCCTGCGGCGCGATGACGTAGTCAACCTGACCTTCGCCGACGTCCACGATGGCGCGCTTTGGGTGGTCCCTAGCAAGACTGAGGACAGCACGCTGGTGAAGCTGAAGATCACCCTGACGCCGGACCTGCAGGCCGTCATCTCGCGCGCGCGCGACAGCGTCGTGTCGCCCTATCTGGTTCACAGGCTACCAGAGAAGGCGCGGCCGAAGCAGAAGCGCGCCAAGGCACGAGAGCATCACACCCAAGTGTTGCCCGAGCAACTCACGCGCGCATTTCAGGATGCGCGAGAGGCGGCCGGTTTCGAAACCGAAACGCACCGACCTTCCACGAGATCCGCAGCTTGGGCGGCGCACTGCTGCGCCAATCGGGCTGGACGTTGCAGCAGGTCCAACAGCTGATGGGGCACGCGAGCGCGACAATGACCGCCGTCTATCTTGACGGCCATGACAGCCCTTGGATTGAGGTCGAACCTTCGAGAATGTTGGCAACCTTTGAAACTGTAACTACGTAGCGGGGCCTTCATTCAATTCAAATGTATCAACACCAGCTTCCGAACCAAGGATATTCGTGCCCAGAACATATGCATATAGAGCAGAGGGGTAGAAGCAAAAGTCGACGTCCCTATACTTGCGGAAGCCAGTCGCCGTCTTAGTGGTTACAAGAAATGGCTGCTGCAGATCCGGATTGCGCTCAACGAATTCGACACATGCATTGAGTTCGCCGGGGGAATTGAACGGCTTGTCCGTCCATTTAACTTCTACCGCCCAATCCGGGTTAAGAGACCGTTTCATCAAGCTGACGATGTCGACCTCCCCCGTGGCCCATCTAGCGTAGTACAGGCTAACGCTCTTGGAATGCTGCCATTGGCTAAAGATTGCCGTCTCAACTAGGTGTCCGAGCTGCTCTGATTCAGCCGCCAGCCTGCCGAACAGCGCGGCGCGCATCGACGGATTAGTCAAGTACACCTTGAATGCAGTCGCACGTTTGAAGCGCTTCGCATTATTGTCCACACGTTCAACCCGCTTAATCAGGAACGCAGCCTCCAAATATTCCAGGTAGCGCTTGATGGTGTTTTTTGCCACCCCAGACGATTGGGATAGACCTTCCAACGTGACCTCATTGCCTGTGTTATAGGCAAGAGTAGTGAACAGTCGGTTCAGTTCTTGGATGTCCGCGATCCCGTAGAGACTTGGCAGATCGCGAAGCAAAACCTTGTCGATGATGTCGCTCTTGATGTATTGCTCGGGATTATCACGAATGTCCTTGACGATCACCGCCTCAGGGTATCCGCCAAAGTTGAGGTAGTTCAGGAACTCCGCATTAAGCGCTTCTATATTTGAAGTCGTGACCTTACTAAGATCCTCATCGAGCCCAGCCTCGGGCGGCAGATCATCCTCACGCACCCTAATCAGAGCATTCTCCATTCCAGAAAAGCCCAAATACTCAGCAAAAGTGAGCGGGGGGAGCACGAAATCGGTGAACCTTCCGGCCCCAGACTCCTGACTCTTAAGACGCAGTGCTGCCGCAGCTGATCCCGTCGCAATGAACCGAAACGATGGATATGAATCCACCATAGATTTGAGATGGAGTTCCCAACCCTTGAGATATTGGATCTCGTCAAAGAAAACGTACGCGGCTTGCGAGCGCTGAATGGATTGCACCTCACGAAACAATCCAACCAGCCGGTCAAGCGACTGGCCCGTGTAAATCGGCGTCTCCAGAGAGATATAAAATATCGACCCCGGCTCTACACCGCTAGCGATCAAATCACCGATCGCTTGGTAGACCATCACGGTCTTACCTACTCGCCGCGGCCCCATGAGGATCGTTGCGCGACGCACGTTGGCGTTCCTAGCAGTGGCTAGGAAATTTGCGAAGTAGCGCCTTCGAGGAGCGTCGCGGAACGGAATGTCTGCAGACGCGCCCTCAGCCCACCAAGGGTTGTCGAAGCGCATGCGAGATTCGACATCTTCCTTAGCGATTTCAAGCATTTAAGCACCAAGATCAGCGGACTGATCTTATTTTACACCATCCAAGTGTCCATGTTGCCCCAGTTCAAACCGCACTTCCCTGGCATCGTTAGGCGCCCGCTGTGAGAGGGCTTTGTTGAAGTAGCGCCGAAACAGAGCACCGTGCCGGGTCATATCCAAATCGGCGGTGCCAATCGGCTGACCACGTACCACGTCGGAAAGGCTTTGCTGGCGCAGCGCAGTCAGCGCGTGGGTTCGCTCCCGTGCGTAGAGCTCATCCACGATCTGAGCCACGTGCTCAACCAGCAGGAGGAAGTCTCGCGCCATGTTCTCTCCAAGACTGCATACCCTTCTTGGGCGCGCCCCAACGCCCACAACCTCAAGCCGCCCCTTGGAACCAGGGAACACGGCAGCGGTTACTTCAAAGTCCTCCCCGAGGCCACCGATTGCGTGCCCAATCATCTTGTCCCGAATGAAGCGGAAGTACAGATGATCCTCATACTGCTTGGCAGAGAATTTAGCTTCTACGACGCCGGTAAGCCACTGCCGGCCAGAGAAGCAGCGGGCATAGCGCACTAGCGCGGTAGTCCAGCAGGCTTCCTCTAGCTCCTCGCACATACCATGCACCTCGCTGTCGGTTTCGATGCAGTGACCCAGCATGGCTAACACCAGGCGGAGGTCCACGTGTGCATTCGCCAGAACTTCCAATCTCTCTTGTCGGCACGCAAGCCGATAGTTTCCGCTATCCATCTTGACCTCCCCTGAGCGCGCCGGAAGTCTGCAGAAATTCTCGCCCACTGTCTGTAGGGTGGAGATAGGGTGAGAATAGGGTGCATACGAAAAACGGCCCGCGCTTTATCAGCGTAGGCCGTTGTTCGTAAAAGGGAATTTGGTCGGGGTAGCCGGATTCGAACCGACGACCACCAGTCCCCCAGACTGGTGCGCTACCAGGCTGCGCTATACCCCGTAAGGCGTCCACCTCGCGGTGGCCGCTGATTATAACGACTTTGCATGGGCTTGTCGCTCGGCTCAGCGCCGCAGCAATTGCAGGACCTCTTCCAGCTCCATGCGGACCTGCTTGACGATCTGGTTGCTTAGCACCGATTCCTCGCGTGCGCCGGCACTGTCCAGGCGCAGGCGCGCGCCGCCGATCGTATAGCCCTGTTCGTACAGCAGGCTGCGGATCTGCCGCACCATCAGCACGTCGTGCCGCTGGTAGTAGCGGCGGTTGCCGCGGCGCTTGACCGGCTCCAGGCTGGGGAACTCCGTCTCCCAGTAACGCAGCACGTGCGGCTTGACGTCGCACAGTTCGCTGACTTCACCGATGGTGAAGTAGCGCTTGGCCGGTATCGGCGGTAGTTCGCGATTACTGCCCGGATCCAGCATAGGTCTCTACCCGTTCCTTGAGCTTCTGGCCCGGGCGGAAGGTCACCACCGTGCGGGCGGAAATCGGAATTTCCTCACCGGTCTTGGGATTGCGACCGGGCCTCTGGTTCTTGCGACGCAGATCGAAGTTGCCGAAACCGGACAACTTCACCTGGCGCCCTTGCTCAAGCGCATCGCGCAACACGTCGAAGAACGCGTCCACGAACTCCTTCGCCTCGCGCTTGTTCAAACCGACCTCGTCGAACAGACGTTCGGCCATTTCCGCTTTCGTCAGTGCCATGCGCTTCCCCCTGCCGCCTCAACTCCGGATCCGGGCGCGATGTTCGCGCTCGATGGCGGCAACCACCTCGGTCACCACGGCATCCACGTCCCGATCCGTGAGCGTGCGCGAGTTATCCTGCAAAATCAAGCCCATAGCCAGACTCTTGAAGCCGGCTTCGACGCCCGGCCCGATATAGCGGTCGAACAGCTGGACCTCGCGCAGCCACGGCCCGGCGCTGCCGCGCATGGTCGCCGACAATTCAGCCCAGGCGACGGCCTCGGGGACCAGGAACGCCAGGTCGCGGCGCACCGACGGGAAGCGCGACAGCTCGCCGGCGCGCGGCAGCGCGCGCGCGGCCAGCGGCGCCAATGCCAGCTCGAAGGCGACCACGTCCACGTCGATCTCCAGCGCCTTGACCAGGGCCGGATGCAGCTGGCCGATCCAGCCGATCGCCAGGCCGTCGCGGTAGACATCGGCCGAGCGGCCGGGGTGACCGAACGGCTGCGTCGACGGGCGGAACTCGAGTACGGCCCCGCTGGCGGCGGCCAACGATTCCAGGTCGCCCTTCAGGTCATGGAAGTCGGACTTGCGGGCCGCCTCGCCCCATTGCAGCGCGAGCGCGTCGCCACAGATCGCCGCGGCCACGTGCTGGGTCTCGATCGGCGCCGCGCCCGGCGCTGCGGCGGCGGCGAACACCTTGCCCAGCTCGAACAGGCGCACGCGCCCGGCCTGGCGCGCGGCATTGCGCCCGAGCGCGGCGACCAGCCCGGGCAGCAGCTGCGGACGCATCACCGCCAGCTCGGCGCTGAGCGGGTTGGCCAGCGCGACCCGATCCTGCCCGAGCTGCCAACGATCGAGCAGCTCGGCCTCGACGAAAGCGTAGTTGATGGTTTCCTGCAGGTCGCGCGCGACCAGTTGTGCGCGCACGGCGACCTCCTCCAGCATCGTTTCGGTCGGCATCGCGATGCGCGACGCCCCGGCCGGCAGCGTGGTCGGGAGGCGGTCATAACCGTGGATGCGGGCGAGCTCCTCGATCAGGTCTTCCTCGATGGCGATGTCGAAGCGCCGGGTCGGCGCCACGACCTGCCAACCGCCCTCGATGGCGTCGACCTGCATGCCCAGCGCGCGCAGGATGCGCTCGACCTCGGCATCGGCAATCTCGATGCCGAGCACGCGGGCGATCCGCGCGCGGCGTAGGCGGATACTCGCCGCGACGGGCAGATGCTCGTCCAGTGCGGCATGCACGACCGGGCCCGGCGTGCCGCCGGCCAGCTCCAGCACCAGGCGGGTCGCCAACTCGATCGCCTGCGGCGGCAGCTCGGGATCTACCCCGCGCTCGAAGCGGTGGCCAGCATCGGTGTGCAGGCCCAGTTTGCGGCCACGGCCCATGATCGCGGCCGGCTGGAAATGCGCCGCCTCCAGGAACACGTTGCGGGTCTGCCCGGTGACGCGGGTGTCGAAGCCACCCATCAGGCCGGCCAGGCCGACCGGGCGGCCGGCGTCGGTAATCAGCAGGAAGCCGTCGTCCAGCGCGACCTCGCGACCATCCAGCAGTTTCAACGATTCGCCGTCGCGCGATCGCCGCGCGGCGATCGGGCCCTGCAAGGTGTCCAGGTCGTACGCATGCATCGGCTGGCCCAGCTCGAGCATCACGTATTGGGTGATGTCCACCAGCAGCGACACCGGGCGCACGCCGCTGCGGCGCAGCCGCTCGGCCATCCACACCGGCGTGCGCGCGGACGCGTCGACGCCTTCGATCACGCGGCCGCAGAAGCGCGGCGCCTCGGCCCCGGCATTCAACTCCACCGGCAGCGTGCGCTGTGAAACGGCGGCAACTGGGGAAGCGTCGAACGGCAGCACTTCGCTGGCGCACGCGGCGGCCACGTCGTAGGCGATGCCGCGCACGCTGAAGCAATCGGCGCGGTTGGGGGTGAGCTTGATCTCGATGCTGGCGTCGGGCAGGCCGAGGTATTCGACCAGTGGCTGGCCAATCGGCGCGTCGTCGGGCAGCTCGAACAGGCCGGACGCATCGCTGTCCAGGCCCAGTTCCTTGGCCGAGCACAGCATGCCGTTGGACTCGACGCCGCGCAGCTTGGCGGCCTTGATATTCATGCCACCGATCACGGCGCCAACCAACGCCAGCGGAGCGACCAGGCCCGGCCTCGCGTTCGGCGCACCGCACACGATCTGCAGCAGCCCGCCCTGGCCGGCATCGACCTGGCAGACCTGCAGCCGGTCGGCCTCGGGGTGTCGCACCGCCTCGACGATGCGCGCGACCACGACCTGCGCCAGCCCATCGCCCAACGGCGTGACTTCTTCGACCTCCAGGCCGATCGCGGTCAGGGTAGCGGCCAGCGCATCGCGGTCGGCACGGGTCGGGACGTGGCTGCGCAGCCAGTTTTCGGAGAATTTCATGGGAAACCGGAGTCTGGATTCGTAAGGGGAGTCGTGCGGACAGACGATCGCTTACGCGAACTGGCGCAGGAACCGCACGTCGTTCTCGAAGAAGGCGCGCAGGTCGTTGACGCCGTAGCGCAGCATCGCGAATCGCTCCACGCCCAGGCCGAACGCGAAGCCGGTATAGCGCTCCGGATCGATGCCGACATTGCGCAGCACGTTCGGATGCACCATGCCGCAGCCGAGCACTTCCAGCCAGCGCGTACTGCCATCGGGCTGCTGCCAGGCGATGTCCACTTCCGCGCCGGGCTCGACGAAGGGGAAATAGCTGGGCCGGAAGCGCATTTCGAAATCGCGCTCGAAGAACGCGCGCACGAACTCGGCCAGGGTGCCCTTGAGGTCGGCGAAGGTCGCGTGCTCGTCGACCAGCAGGCCTTCGACCTGGTGGAACATCGGCGAATGGGTCTGGTCGCTGTCGCT
>Ga0160434_100057_pt1 | contig 80690 bp, 73 predicted proteins | sample HID1973I_E0MG_FD_108273 | JGI IMG/M metagenome (GOLD analysis project Ga0160434, IMG submission 108273) | Enriched mosquito-associated microbial communities from UW Madison campus, WI, USA - HID1973I_E0 MG | ecosystem: Host-associated > Arthropoda: Insects > Digestive system > Unclassified ... | reverse complement strand
GTGGTCCATCTGCGAGTGGTCCATCTGCGAGTGGTCCATCTGCGAGTGGTCCATCTGCGAGTGGTCCATCTGCGAGTGGTCCATCTGCGAGTGGTCCATCTGCGAGTGGTCCACGTCATCGCGCTGCGATGACGTCGCATGCGCCGCATGCGGATCGGCGGGCACCGACTGCGCCAGCGCGGGTGTCGCCGCGGACAGCGCCGTCAACAGGGTCATGGCGAGGGTGGATTGCATGTTCATGCCTCCACCCGCACTTCGCGCATCATCCCGGCTTCCATGTGGTAGAGCAGGTGGCAGTGGTAAGCCCAGCGGCCGAGCGCATCGGCACGGACGCGATAGCTGCGGCGCGTGCCCGGCGGCATGTCGATGGTGTGCTTGCGGACCTGGAACCGGCCTTCGGCATCTTCCAGGTCGCTCCACAGGCCATGCAGGTGGATGGGGTGCTGCATCATCGTATCGTTGACCAGCACGATGCGCAGGCGCTCGCCGTAGTTCAGCCGCAGCGGCTCGGAGGAGGCGAACGGGATGCCGTCGAACGACCAGGCGAACTTCTCCATGTGGCCGGTGAGGTGCAGCTCGACTTCGCGTCCGGGCTCGCGGCCATCAGGATCCTCGAACACGCTGTGCAGGTCGCCGTAGCTCAATACACGCCGACCGTTGTCGCGCAGCCCGATACCCGGATCGTCCAGGCGCGGCGAAGTGGCGTCGCTGCGCATGTCCACCAGCGGGTTGCCTCGCTCGCTCGCCGGATGCTTCGGCGCCTTGTCGAACGCGGGCGTGGCAGGCATGGCGGCCATCGCGTGCCCGGCATGCATCGAATGCGCCGCGCCGGCCGCCTGCGCCGGTGCCGCGTGGGGTCCATGGCCCATGTCGTGGCCCATGTCCGCCATCGTCAGCAACGGGCGTGGATCGCGCGCCGGCACCGGCGCCTCCAGGCCATGCCGCACCGCCAGCGTGGCGCGCGCGTAACCGGTGCGGCCCATGTCCTGCGCGAACACGGTATAGGCATCCTGTCCCGTCGGCTCGACGATCACGTCGTAGGTCTCGGCCACCGCGATGCGCAGCTCGTCCACCGTCACCGGGTGCACGTACTGGCCATCGGCCGCCACCACCGTCATCTTCAAGCCGGGGATGCGCACGTCGAAGTAGCTCATCGCCGAGCCGTTGATCAACCGCAGCAGCACTTTCTCGCCCGGCCGGAACAGCCCGGTCCAGTTACCGGCCGGGGCGGCGCCGTTGCACAGGTAGGTATAGGTGTGGGCATTGATGTCCGACAGGTCGGTGGGGGTCATGCGCATGCGCCCCCACATGCCGCGGTCGGCCAGCGTCGCCGGCCAGCCGTCGTGGCCCACGTCGCGCATGAAATCGCCCACCGTGCGCTGGTAGGTGTTGTCGTGCATCGGCATCTGCTTCATGCGCCGGAACAACGCCGCCGGATCCAGGTCGGTCCAGTCGGAGAACAGCAGCACGTGTTCGCGATCGACGCGGTACGGCGGCGGCTGCAGCGGCTCGATCACCAGCGCGCCGTACAGACCGGCCTGCTCCTGGAACATCGAATGGCTGTGGTACCAGTACGTGCCCGACTGGCGCAGCGTGAATCGGTACAAGAATGCCTCGCCCGGCGCGATGCCGTCGAAACTCAGGCCCGGCACGCCATCCATGTTGGCCGGCAGCAACAGGCCATGCCAGTGGATCGAGCTGGTCTGGTCGCGCAGCGTGTTGGCGACACGGATCGTCACCGTATCGCCCTCGCGCCAGCGCAGGGTCGGCGCGGGCAGGCTGCCGTTGACGGTGACGGCCGAGCGCGCGCGACCGGTGAAATCCACCGCCGAGCGCCCGATGGCCAGTTGAAACTCGGTGCCGCGCAATTCCGGCACGGTGGACAGGGGCGAGGCGGAGGCGGGCAAGCGCCACAGCCCGGCACCGGCGGCCACGCCGCCCAGCGCCAGGCCCTGCACGAAGCGGCGCCGGCTGAAAGCGCCGCCGATTGAATCAGAACTCATCGAACACTCCCGGCGACACGCCACAGGGCGCATCGCGCGTCATCGTTGGAAGGCGGCCGAGATACGGCCGCGACACAAGGCGGCAGCGCCGCCAACGGTCAGACGACGCTCAGACGATGGGAGGCCGGATCGGCTGGTAGGGCTGCGGCAGGCCGCGGCCGTCGCCGGCTTGCGGCAACTGCGGGCGCGGGCGCGGCGGCCACGCCGCGGCGATTCCCGGCAAGGTGAAGGAATAGGCGCAATGCTGCAGGCAATTGCAGCCATGACTGGCGCAGTGATCGGCGCCGCCACCTGGCCCCGGTGGCGACGCTGGCGCGTCGGTGTGTCCACCGTGGCGTGCTGCCGCGGCGTCAGCGGCCATGCCGTCCTGGGTGTGGCACGGAGCCGCTGCTGTGGGCGCCGCGGCCATCGGCGCCATCGCCTGGGCCGCCCACGCGCCGCCGACCGTATTGGCCAGCAGGGTCACGCACAGCAGCAGGCGCAGCAGGACGGGCATCGGTGTTCATGAGAGAGGGGCGGCCGAAGGATAACACCGGCCTGCCTGGAGGCGGCTCCAGGCACCGCGAGGCGTAGAATCAGGTCTTTCCGTCGTGTTGGGCTCCCATGTCGCAGCGCCAGTGGGTGGCGACCGCCATCCAGAAGATCGAAGCGGACTTCAATCGCTCCGCAGACACCCATCTGATCCCGATGGAGCTGCCGGGCTTCCCCGGCGTGGACCTGTATTTCAAGGACGAGTCCAGCCATCCCACCGGTAGCCTCAAGCATCGCCTGGCGCGCTCGCTGTTCCTGTACGCGCTGACCAACGGCTGGCTGCGCGAGGGTAAGCCGGTCATCGAGGCGTCCAGTGGCTCGACCGCGGTTTCCGAGGCCTATTTCGCCCGCCTGCTGGGCCTGCCGTTCATCGCGGTGATGCCGGCCTCGACGTCGCCGGAAAAGATCGCCGCGATCGAATTCCAGGGCGGCCGCTGCCATCTGGTCGAACGCGCCTGCGACCTCAACGCCGATTCCGAGCGGCTGGCGCGCGAGACCGGCGGCCACTTCATGGATCAGTTCACCTACGCCGAGCGCGCCACCGACTGGCGCGCCAACAACAACATCGCCGAGTCCATCTTCAAGCAGATGGCCGAAGAGCCGCATCCGATCCCGAGCTGGCTGGTGTGCGGGCCCGGCACCGGCGGCACCAGCGCCACGCTGGGGCGCTACGTGCGCTACCGCCGCCACGACACCCGCATCCTGTGCGCGGACCCGGAAGTGTCGGTGTTCTTCGACGGCTATTGCCGTGCGTTGGCCGGCGAGGACCTGCGGTCGCTGCAAAGCACTGGCGGCTCGCGCATCGAAGGCATCGGCCGTCCGCGCGTGGAGGCCAGTTTCATTCCCAGTTGCGTCGACGCGATGGTCAAGGTGCCCGACGATCTCAGCCTGGCGGCGATGCGTCACGTCAGTGCGCGCCTGGGGCGACGCGTGGGCGGCTCGACCGGCACCAATTTCGTCGGCGTGCTGCGCGCGGCCGAATCGATGCGCCAGCAGGGCCTGCGCGGTTCGATCGTGACCATCCTGTGCGATTCAGGCGAGCGTTATGCCCACAGTTACTACGCGCCGGCCTGGTACGCGGAGCGCGGCATCGACGTGACCGCCAGCGACGCGGCCATCGCCGCCGCGGTGGCTGGCCAGGGCCTGCCCGAGCTGCCTTGCGCCTGGCTGGAATGACCGCCATATCCTCGTCGAAGGCGGGCCGAACCGGCCCGCGCACTGCCGGAGCCACGCCATGAACAACCCGCTGCTGGATTTTTCCGGCCTGCCGCGATTCGATCAGATCAGCCCCGAGCACGTGGCGCCGGCGATCGACCGCCTGCTGGCCGACGCCGAGGCCGCCGTCAAGCACGCCGAGCAGGTCGCTCCGGTCAGCTGGGAGACCTTTGTCGTGCCGCTGGATGACGCCACCGAGCGGCTCTGGCGTGCCTGGGGCCAGGTCGGTCATCTGCAGGCGGCGATGAACACCCCGGCCCTGCGCGAGGCCTACAACAGCAACCTGCCGAAGGTGACGCGCTTCGGCAGCGCGCTGGGGCAGAACCTGGTCCTGTTCGCGCAGTACAAGAAACTGGCCGATTCGCCGGAAGCCACGGACTTCGACGCCGCACGCCGCAAGGTGCTCGACAATGCCCTGCGCGATTTCCGCCTGGGCGGCGCCGAACTCGGCGAGGCCGACAAGGCGCGCTTTGCGCAGATCCAGGAAGAGCTCTCCGCACTGTCGGCGAAGTTCTCCCAGAACGTGCTCGACGCCACCGATGCGTGGTCGCTGATCGTGGAAGAGGAAGCGCGCCTGTCCGGCTTGCCGGCCGAGGTGCGCGTCGCTGCCCGCGCCGCGGCGCAAAAGGACGGCCGCGAAGGCTGGAAACTCACCTTGCAGATGCCGTGCTACCTGCCGGTGCAGGCCTATGCCGACGACCGCGAGCTGCGCGCCGCGCTATACCGTGCCAACAGCGAGCGCGCCTCCGAGTTCGGCGACCCGGCGCTGGACAACACTGGCCTCATCGATCGAATCCTGGCGTTGCGCACCGAGCTGGCCGGGCTGCTGGGTTTCCCGAGCTACGCCGAATACTCGATCGCCACCAAGATGGCGGCCAGCCCCGACGAAGTGCTCGGCTTCCTGCGCGACCTCGCCGCGCGCGCGCTGCCGTACGCGCGCGCCGACCGCACCGAACTGGAAGACTTCGCCCGCGACGAACTCGGCATGCAGGCGCTCGAAGCCTGGGACCTGGCCTATGTCAGCGAGAAGCTCAAGCAGGCGCGCTACAGCTTCTCCGAGCAGGACGTGAAGCAGTACTTCAGCGAGCCGAAGGTGCTGGCTGGTCTGTTCGACCTGATCCACTCGCTGTATGGCCTGCGCGTGCAGCCCGACAGCGCACCGGTGTGGCACCCGGACGTGCGTTTCTATCGGGTGGTCGACGCGCAGGACCGGCTGGTCGGCCAGTTCTATCTCGATCTCTACGCGCGTGAAGGCAAGCGCGGCGGTGCCTGGATGGACGACTGCCGCAACCGCCGCGATCGTGCCGACGGGGCGCAGACACCGCTGGTCTACCTGGTCTGCAACTTTGGTCGCGCTGCCGATGGCCAGCAGGCCACGTTCCGCCATAACGAGGTAACGACCCTCTTCCACGAGATGGGCCACGGCCTGCACCAGTTGCTGACCCGGGTCGGCGAACTCGGGGTGGCCGGCATCAACGGCGTGGAATGGGATGCGGTGGAGCTGCCCAGCCAGTTCATGGAGAACTTCTGTTGGGAATGGGCGCGCGTGGAAAAAATGACCGCGCACGCGGAGACGGCTGCGCCGCTGCCGCGCGAGCTGTTCGAGCGGATGCTCGCCGCGCGCAATTTCCAGAGCGGGATGTTCACCGTGCGGCAACTGGAGTTCGCGTTGTTCGACATGCAGCTGCACAGCGCCTATGACCCCGCGCAGGACAGCGTGCTGCGATTGCTCGAACGCGTGCGCGACGAAGTGGCGGTGAATCGCCCGCCTGCGTGGAACCGCTTCCCGCAGCAGTTCAGCCACATCTTCGCCGGCGGCTATGCAGCGGGCTACTACAGCTACAAGTGGGCCGAAGTGCTCAGCGCCGACGCCTACGCCGCGTTCGAGGAGGCCCCGCAGGAAGTGGCCGAGACCGGCGCGCGCTTCCTGCGCGAAATCCTCTCGCGCGGCGGCAGCCGCAGCGCCGCGGAAAACTTCACCGCCTTCCGTGGTCGCGCGCCGAAGATCGACGCGCTACTGCGCCACAGCGGCATGGGTGGATGAGGTGACCGCCGCGGGGCCCCTTGAAAAAGAGGCTTTCCTCCAGAAGGTTCTGGAGGAGTTGTAGGAGCGGCTTCAGCCGCGACCCGCGAAGCCGGGTCGCACACGCAACATCACACCCGCCCGAACACCAGCGCCGCGTTGGTGCCACCGAAGCCGAAGCTGTTGGACATCACGGTGTCCAACTTCGCGTCACGACTGTCGCGCAGGATGGGGAAGCCCTCCACGCGCGGATCCAATGCGTCGATATGCGCCGAGCCGGCCATGAAGCCATCGCGCATCATCAGCAGGCAATAGATCGCCTCGTGCACACTGGCCGCGCCGAGCGAATGGCCGGACAGCGCCTTGGTCGAAGACAGCGGCGGGATCTTGTCGCCGAATACTTCGCGCACCGCATTGAGCTCGGTGACATCGCCCAGCGGCGTGGACGTGCCGTGGGTGTTGAGATAGTCGATCGGACGTTCGACGCCCTGCATCGCCATCTGCATGCAGCGCACCGCGCCTTCGCCGGAGGGCGCGACCATGTCGGCACCATCGGAGGTGACGCCATAGCCGACCAGTTCGGCGTGGATGCGCGCACCGCGCCGCACAGCGTGATCGTAGTCCTCCAGCACCAGCATGCCGCCGCCGCTGCCGATCACGAACCCGTCGCGCTCGGCGTCGTACGGCCGCGAGGCGACCGCCGGACGGTCGTTGTAGCCGGTGGACAACGCGCCCATCGCGTCGAACATCACGCTCATCGTCCAGTGCAGCTCTTCGCCGCCACCGGCGAACACGATGTCCTGCGCGCCGTGGCGGATCAGGTCGGCGGCCGCGCCGATGCAGTGCGCCGACGTGGCGCAGGCCGCCGACAGCGAATAGCTCAGGCCGCGAATCTTGAAGGCCGTCGCCAGCGACGCGGATACCGCCGAGCACATCGTGCGCGGCACCATGTACGGACCCACCTTGCGCACGCCACGTTGGCGCAGCAGGTCGGCGGTTTCCACCTGCCACTGGCTGGAGCCGCCGCCGGAGCCTGCGATCAGGCCGGTGCGCAGGTCGCTGACCTGGGATTCGTCCAGCCCGGCGTCGGCGATCGCGTCGCGCATCGCCAGATAGCTGTACGCCGAAGCGTCACCCATGAATCGCTTGAGCTTGCGGTCGATCAATGCGTCAAGATCCAGATCGACGCGGCCGCCGACCTGGCTGCGCAGGCCGGCTTCGGCGTGGTCGGGCAGGAAGCTCAGGCCGGAACGGCCTTCGCGCAAAGACTGCGAAACAGTGTCCAGATCGTTGCCCAGGCAGCTATTGATGCCCATGCCGGTGATGACGACGCGGCGCGTCTCGGAAGCGCGCATATCAAAAGCCCTCGGTGGAGGTGAACAGGCCGACGCGCAGGTCCTTGGCGGTATAGATCTCGCGCCCATCCACCAGCATGCGTGCATCGCTCTGCGCCATCACCAGCTTGCGGTTGATGACGCGCGCGATGTCGATCTCGTAGCGCACCAGCTTCGCGTCCGGCAGCACCTGGCCGGTGAACTTCACTTCGCCGCAGCCCAGGGCGCGGCCGCGACCGGGGGCGCCCAGCCAGGTCAGGAAGAAGCCGGTCAGCTGCCACATCGCATCCAGGCCCAGGCAGCCGGGCATCACCGGGTCGCCGATGAAATGGCAGCCGAAGAACCACAGGTCCGGACGGATATCGAGTTCGGCCACGACCTGGCCCTTGCCCTGGGTGCCGCCGTCATCGCTGATATGGACGATGCGGTCGAACATCAGCATCGGATCGTTGGGCAGGCGTCCGGCATTGGCGCCGAACAGTTCGCCGCGCGCGCTGGCCAGCAGCTGGTCGCGCGTGTAGGCAGATTCGCGGGTCATTCGGGGAAGCTCTCTGAAAACGTGCGCTGGGCGCGAAAGTGCGCAAGCCTGCCCGAGCAGGCGACAGCATTCAAACCTGCGATACCGTACGCACCCGTAGTGTTTGTCGCCCCGGATGGGCAAAGCGTTGCGCTGTCTGGCGCAGCACGCGATACGCATGCGCATGCTGGCTTATCATGAGGGTGGAACGTTCGCCGCCGTAGGGTTCACAGATGCGCAAGATCATCCACGTCGACATGGACGCGTTCTACGCGTCGGTCGAACAGCGCGATGATCCCTCGCTGCGCGGCAAACCGGTGGTGGTGGCGTGGAAGGGCGCACGTTCGGTGGTGTGCGCGGCCTCCTACGAAGCACGCAAGTACGGCGTGCGTTCGGCGATGCCTGCGTTGCGCGCCGAGCGCCTGTGCCCGGACGCCGTATTCGTGCCGCCGGATTTCACCCGCTACAAGGCTGTCTCGCGCCAGGTGCGCGAGATCTTCCACCGCCAGACCGACCTGGTCGAGCCGCTGTCGCTGGACGAGGCCTATCTCGACGTGACCGAAGCCAGGAGCGGCCTGGCCCTGGCCACCGACATCGCGCGCCTGGTACGCGACCAGATCCGGGACGAGACCCGGCTGACCGCATCGGCCGGCATCGCGCCGAACAAGTTCCTGGCCAAGATCGCTTCGGACTGGCGCAAACCCGATGGCCAGTTCGTGATCCCGCCTTCGCGGGTGGATGCCTTTCTGCTGCCGCTGCCGGTCAACCGTATTCCAGGCGTCGGCAAAGTCGCCGAGGGCAAGCTGACCGCGCTAGGCATCCGCACGGTGGGCGAGCTGCGGTTGCGTCCATTGGAAGAACTGCAGGCTCATTTCGGCAGCTTCGGGCAGGGCTTGTACAACCGCGCGCGCGGCATCGACGAACGGCCGGTGCAGCCGCACCAGGAAGTGCAGTCGGTGTCCTCGGAAGACACGTTCGCTGAAGACCTGGCGCTGGACGCGCTGCAGCCGCAAATCGTGCGGTTGGCCGAGCGCACCTGGACCGCGACCCGGCGTACCGGCCGCGTCGGCCGTACCGTCGTGCTCAAGCTCAAGACCAGCCAGTTCCGCATCCTCACCCGTAGCTTCACGCCCGAGCGCGCGCCGGCATCGCTGCACGAGCTCACCGAGATCGCGCTGGCGCTGGTGCAGCGCGTCGATCTTCCCGCGCACACGCGTTATCGGCTGGTCGGGGTGGGTATTGCGGGATTCGCCGAGGCCGAAACCGACATGGCCGTGCAAGGCCAGTTGTTCGACGAAAGTGTCAGCTGAGTGCGTGCGTTGCCGCAGACGCTAGACTAGGGCACCCACGTCGGCACTCCTGCATGGCCTACGCATATCCGCTGGTGATCTTCGATCTGGACGGCACGCTCGTCGACAGCCTGTCCGATATCGCCGAAGCGCTCAATCTCACGTTGGCGGATTGGCAACTGCCGCAGGTCGATGAAGCCACGGTGCGCGGCTGGATCGGCGAGGGCGTGCGCGTGCTGGTGTCCCGCGCACTGGACGCGCTGCACAGCCCGCTGGCGTTGGACGAGGTGATGCCCGGTTTCATGCGCCACTATGGCGAGACCCTGCTGCACCACCCCCGGCTGTATCCGGGTGCGGTCGAGGCATTGCAAGGTTTGAGCATGCGCGGCGCGCGCCTGGCGATGTGCACCAACAAGCCCAGCCGCTTCGTCGAGCCGCTGCTCGCGCACCTGGGCGTCGCGCAATATTTCGCGGCGATCCTCGGCGGTGATTCATTGCCGGAGCGAAAGCCCAGCGGCGTCCCGCTGCTGCACTTGTGCACGCAGTTCGCCTGCCCACCGGCGCAGGCATTGATGGTCGGCGATTCGGGCACCGACGCCGCCGCTGCGAAAGCGGCTGGCGTACCGCTAGTGATGATGCGTTACGGCTACCTGCGCGGGCTGGATCCGACGCAGCTGGGCGCGATCCACGTCGCCGATGATCTGCGCGAGTTGCTTGCGCTGTAGCGTGGGTCGAACCGCCCACGCGATCCGCCTTGCCGGGCTCGGCGCGGCTCAGTCGTCCGCGCGCTCGTCGGACTCGCCGGCATCCGCCTCGTCTGGACGAGCAGGCGCGTTGTCCGCGTCGTTGTCGTAGTGGGTCGTCGCCACCGGACCGCCGACGGCCACGCCGCGTGCCGGCGGCAGCGCGGCGCTGGCCTGCTCCAGCTCGGCGATCAGCTGCTGGCGACGCGACTCGGGGAGTTCCTGCCAATGGCAGCCCACCAGCGCGCCTTCCAGCGAGTACAGCAGGTTGAGGCTGGGCTTGAAGCCGGCGCGACGGACCTTGAGGAACGCCCCGACCGCGCCGGCCGCGCGCAGATCGTCCGGCGTGCGCAGACCGACCTGGCGCAGCCAGGCCGAGCTCTTGGGGCCGATGTTGCGCAGCTTTTCCGCGTTCACGTCAGGCTGCCGACGAAGATCCGCGCGATGGCTTCCAGGCCACGCTGGTCTTCCTCATCGAAACGCGACAGCCGTGGGCTGTCCAGGTCCAGCACGCCGATCAGGGTGCCCTCGTGCAGCAACGGCACCACCAGTTCCGAGCGCGACGCCGAGTCGCAGGCGATGTGCCCCGGGAATGCATCGACGTCCTCGATGCGCTGGGTCTGTCGCGTGCGTGCGGCGGCACCGCAGACGCCTTTGTCCAGCGGGATGCGCACACAGGCCGGCAGGCCCTGGAACGGACCGACCACGAGCTCCTCGCCGTCGAAGAAGTAGAAGCCGGCCCAATTGAGATCGGGCAGGGAATGGAACACCAGTGCCGACAGGTTGGCGGCATTGGCGATGCGATCGCGCTCGCCATGCACCAGGGCTTCGGCCTGGGCCTGCAGTTGCGCGTACTGTTCCGGCTTGCTGCCGGTGAGCGTGGCGGTGTTGAACATGCGGCGAGTCTAGCAGTGCCGGTGCGACCGCACTGACGACGTCGCCGGCACGGCGTATCCTGCCCGCCCGCCCCCGCCGGTCAGCGCATGTTTCCCTTTCCCGCCCTCTACGTGACCGGTACCGACACCGGGATCGGCAAGACGATGTCCAGTTGTGCACTGTTGCATGCGCTGCGCGGTCGAGGCCTGCGGGCGGTGGGGATGAAACCGGTGGCCAGTGGCTGCGAAGCGACCGCGCAGGGTTGGGTCAACGAAGACGCGCTGGCCTTGCAGGCGGCGAGCGAGCCGCGACCCGACTACGCGATGGTCAACCCTTATGCGCTGCCGGCACCGCTGGCGCCGGAGATCGCCGCCGCCGAAGCGGGCGTCACCCTCGAACTGGCGCCATTGCGCGATGCGTTCGACCGGCTGCGCGCCCAGGCCGACGTGGTCGTCGTCGAAGGTGTGGGCGGCTGGGCCGCGCCATTGGGCGCCACCCTGGACCAGGCCGACCTGGCACGCGCCTTCGATCTGCCGGTGGTGATGGTGGTCGGGCTGCGCCTGGGTTGCCTCAACCATGCGCGCCTGACCGCTGCCGCCATCGCCGCCGATGGCCTACGCTGCATCGGCTGGATCGCCAACGAGATCGACCCGGAAATGGCGCGTCGGGACGAGAATTTCGCACTGCTGTGCGCTCGCCTGCCGATGCCGTGCTGGGGACGGATCGGTTACCGCCCGGACGGCCAAGCGGCCATCGCCGCTGCGTCCTTGCGCTTGCCGTCGTGAGCCGACAGCCTGCGGGCGCAGGTATAGAAAAAGGCCCGGCAGAGGGAGGGTTCTGCCGGGCCTGTTGCATGGGGGGAGGGACCCATGCAAATAAGAAACTGGTTTTGACGGCGGCGTGCGCCGGTGACGCTGTTACTTGCCGCGGGCGCTGCGGCCTGCCTTGGCGGCGGTGGCCTGGATCTGCTCGCTGGCGCTCTCGATCTGGTCGCGGGCCAGCTGGCCCAGCGCCTCGGATGCCTTGAGGCTCAGCCCGACCGCTTCCTGGTTCGCCGCTGCAAGGCGCTCCAGATTGTCGCGGGCGATCTGCAGGCCCTTCGGCCACAGCGTCTGGTAGCTGCCCAGGTCGTTGGCGCCGGCGAACTCGCCGAAGAAGTCGGCCGTTGCATTGGCGTTCTTCTCCAGGGTCTTCAGCTGCAGGCCGAACAGGGTTTCCGCGTTCTCCAGGGCCAGCCGATTGGCGCGCGTCGCCGCGGCGGCAAACTGGTGGGTGTATTGGCTGAAACGGCTGTCGAACTGAGCGGACATCGCGGGATCCTGGGGACTGCGTACCGTGTTGCGATGCAGCATAGCCCATTTCTGTTGCGATGCAACAAGTTTTTTTGAAGCAGCCGTTCTCTTTGAAGATCTGTTGGAAAATCAACTATTTGCGAAACGCCGTGATGAGTGGCTCAGGCGCCGCGGTAACGGCAGCCCGACGTGCAGGTCTCATGGATGACGACCTCGGAGAGTGCCGGCAGCGACGGCTTGAGCTGTTCCCAGATCCACATCGCCAGGCGTTCGCTGGTCGGATTCTCCAGGCCTTCGATGTCGTTGAGGTAGTGATGGTCCAGGCGGTCGTAGATCGGCTGGAAGGCGGCTTTGACGTCGCCGAAATCCATGATCCAGCCGGTCTCGGCACCGGGCACCCCGCCTACGTGCAACTCCACGCGGAAGGAATGCCCGTGCAGGCGCGCGCATTTGTGGCCCGGCGGCACGTTGGGCAGGCGGTGCGCCGACTCGATCATGAAGACTTTGAAGATTTCCATGCGTGCATTGTGGACGTTCGCGCGCCGACCGTCATGGCCCCTGTCCGCCATAAATGCAGATGACAAGCGTTCGCATTCATGTAGAATCCCGCCCCGTCAGCCAGCGGGTGCCACCCGGCCAGCGATCCATCACAGCTTGCCGGGGATCCAATGCATACCAGACTGTTCGCCGCTGCACTGGCCTTCATGGCCATGCCCGCCGTGGCCCATGCGCCTTACTTCGCACCCGCGACCTTCCAGGTCCAGGCAGGTTCGATCCTGACCCTCGATGCCGCCTTCGCCGAGGCGTTCTTCGTGCCCGAGGCTGCCTTCGATGCCAGCCGCTTCCTCGTCACCGGTCCGGACGGCCGGCAGGTCGCGCCCGAGCGCGTGGTGCCGCTGCGCACCCGCGTAGTCGTCGAACACACGCTGCCGGCACAGAAAGGCACCTACCGCTTCAGCACCGGCGAACGCCTCGGCGCGGTGTTCCGCAGTTGGGAAATCGACGGCCGCAAGGTCTCCTCGCGCGATGCGGCCGAGCCGATGCCCGCGAACGCCAAGCTGCTGTCGCATTTCCAGTCGCGCATCCATGCCGAAACCTACGTGAGCGTCGGCGCGCCGGATCGTGCCGCATTGCGTCCTTACGGGCAGGGATTGGAGATCGTGCCGGTGACGCATCCGGACGATCTCTACGCCGATGCGCCGTTCGACTTCGAGATCCGTTTCGACGGACAGCCACTGGCCGATGCGGAAGTGCAGATCGCCGAAGCGGTGTGGACCTCGGACCGCAAGGCGCGCGAAACCCACCTGCGCAGCGATGCGCAGGGCCGCGTGCGCTGGGGGCAGCCGCAGGCCGGTACGTGGCTGGCCCTGGTGCGCCATCGCGCGCCCGCGCCTGCCGGTGCTGCTGCACCCGAGTACAGCAACAGCTACAGCCTCGCCTTCCAAGTGCTGTCGCCCTGAGCGCAGCCACCCCGACATCGCCCTTCATGGAGATCATCATGAGCAAGTCCCCCCTGCTGCTGGCCCTCGCACTGGCCTGGCCGACCCTGTCCGCGTTCGCCGCCAACGACGCGGCATCCAAACCGCAGGAGCGCGTCGGCGGCCACGGCGAAGACCCGGCCGCGTTCGTCGTCGAGCACGATCTTGACCGCAACGGCAAAGTGGATACCGCCGAATTCGAGCGCTTCCGGCGCGAGCGCTTCGCTGCCACCGACAGCAACCATGACGGCACGCTCAGCCGCGACGAATACGTGGGCGAATTCGCGCAGCGGCTGCAGCACGTCGAAGGCCAGGCCAGCGAACGGCAGATGAAACAGGCCGACGTGCGCTTCAACGTGCTCGACCAGGACAAGGACGGCAAGATGACCTGGGACGAGTACGCCGCATCCGGCCAGCGTCTGTTCCAGCGTGCGGACCGCAACGGCGACGGCGCCGTCGACGCGCGCGACACCAGTGCGCCGGATCCGCAAGCCAAGGCAGATTCCGCCCACTAGCGCCTAGCGGACGCGGGGAGCGTCCAGCGAGGTATCCGCCGCCTGGCGCGGCCACGTCGGCCTATGCGCCGACACGCATTCCAGCGAGCAACGCGTCCCGACCGGGACTACCGCAGCCATCCCCATCGCGCCGCGCGCTACGCCGTGCGCGATGCCGAACTTTCCACACATTGCGGAGTCCCGTCATGCACCACCCCACGCGTCGCCAGCTCGCGCTGGCTATTACGCTGTGCCTTCCGTTTGGCACGGCTTTCGCCGCCGATCTCGCTGCCGACGCAGCGCCTGGCGCCACCCTCGATCCGGTGCAGGTGCGCGAGACCCGCGCCCGGTCCGACAATCAGAACGTCACCACGCTATCGTCCGCCGATCTGCGGCAGCAGGGCGCGCAGAGCATGCAGGACATCGTCCGCTATGTGCCGGGTGTGGAGATGGTCGACCTGGGCCGCGCCGGCTTCAATGGCTTCAACATCCGCGGCCTGGAAGCCGATCGGGTGGCGATGACCCTGGACGGTCTGAGCTTTCCGCAGAGCATGGATCCGGGCTCCTACCAGCCTTATGAATTCTTCCGCTCCGGCCGCGGCAGCATCGACCTGGAGTCGGTGAAGAGCGTCGAGATCATCAAGGGCGCCGACGCGATCACTGCCGGCAGCGGCGCATTGAGCGGCGCGGTGATGTTCACCACCAAGGATGCCGCCGACTATCTCAAGGCCAGCGGCAACGACCGTTACGGCTCGCTGAAGTACGGCTACACCGGCTCGAACGACGAGAACATGGCATCGCTGAGCCTGGCCAACCGCACCGGCCGGTTCGACTCGCTGCTGGTATACACCCGGCGCGACGGCCACGAGACCGAATCCTGGTACAAGACCACGATCGCGCAACTGGGGCCGGACCGCCGCACGCCCGATCCGGTCGATCGCGAAAGCGACAACGTGCTCGCCAAGGTCGATTTCCTGGCCACCGATTCCCAGACCCTGGGCGTGGTCTACGAACGTGCGCGTGCCACCAACGATGTCGACAACTGGACCCGCAGCGATGGCGTCGGCGCCTATTACGCGCGCACTGCCGTCGATCGCAACGACCGCGATCGTTATGGCCTGAAGTACACCTGGCAGGCCGATGCTTCGCTGTTCGACAGCCTCGAAGCCACCGTCGACCACCAGAAGAGCTACCTGCAGGGGCAGACCAATGTCGACGTAGCCAGCGGCACCACGGGCGCTACGCGTTGCTCAGCCGCGGCGCTGTGCGCGCGGCAGGAGAACCGCTGGGATACCCAGAAGCTGGACCGTGCCGCGATCGACCTGGCCAAGGGCGTGGAGGCTGGTGGCCTGCATCATGAGCTGATCTATGGTGCCGCCTGGCAGCAGGGCAAGATCCACTGGAACTCGGTGGACTCGCGCTGGGACAACACCGGCACGCTGGTGAGCCGCGACACCGATCCCTCATTGTGGCCGGACATCGAGCAGACCGATTGGACCGTCTATCTGCGCGACAAGATGCGCCTGCTCGACGATCGCCTGACGCTCAGCGGCGGCGTGCGCTACGACAGCTACAAGTACGTGCCGCAGACCCGTGCGAGCCAGGATGGCCAGTCCGGCTATGAAGATGGCGCCGGCAGCGTCGGCACGTCCAGGTTCTCGTCGCCGACCTGGAACCTGGGCACTGAGTTCAACTTCACTGAGACGCAGTCGCTATGGGCGCAGGCCGGACGGGGTTTCCGCGCGCCCAGCGTCAACGACCTGTACGGCACATCGTCCACCACCGAAGTCACCCGCGTCTCCGATGGCGCCACCGTCTCGGTGCCAGACGGCAGGAGCAACCCGGATCTGGACGCCGAGCGCAGCCTCAACCTCGAATTGGGCTGGCGCTACCAGAGTGAAGGGCTGCGCCTGGGCGTCTCGGTGTTCCGCGACAAGTACAGCAACTTCATCGACACCGCCGAGTTCGTGGCCGACGAGGGCGTGCAATACAGCACGATCGTCCGCGGGCAGACCGTCGTCAGCAACGGCTATACCTACGTCATGCCGATCAATCGCGGCGAAGTCACGGTCAAGGGCGTGGAGGCGGAGGGAATGTGGCTGATCGCCGACGACTGGTTGGCGCGGCTGGCGTACTCCTATAACGAGGGCAAGGACAACGACGGCGAGCCGCTGGGCAGCATCAGCCCGGCCAAGGCGGTGCTCGGGGCGACCTACAACGCGCCGTCGCATCGTTGGAGCATGACCGCGAACCTCACCCACCAGGACCGCAAGGACCCTTCGGATTACGGCACCAGCGTCACCAACGCCAGCTATGGCGCCGAGGTCGTGCCGGTGTACGCCTACAAGGCGCGCGAATACACTTTGCTGGATGTATTCGGAAGCTACGACATCACCTCGCGCCTGCATCTCACCGCCGGCGTCTACAACGTGTTCGACAAGCAGTACTACCTGTGGAACCGGGTCCGCACCGCGGGTGCCGGAACGGCGGTCTTCGCAGGCAATACCAGCGAAGCGGGCATCGGCCGCTGGTCGCAACCCGGCCGCAACGTCCGCTTCACCCTGAGCTTCGACTTCCTGTGACCGCAGTGGCCGACGCCGGCCTGCGTGGTCGCCAGTGCTGAAACGACGACGCCCTCCGCGAGGGAGGGCGTCGTGATCACACGTTGCGAAACTCAGCGGCCGGCGGACGGACGCTGGCCGCCACCACCGCCACCACCGCCACCCCCACCACCACGACGGCGCCGCGGCGCGCCCTGCGGCTGCGCGCCGCCGGGCTTCTTGGCGCCGGCATGCGCATGCGCCGGGCGCGGACCTTCGCTATGCGGACGGCGCGCGTGGTTGCTCTTGCGCGGCGGACGCTGGCCACCCGGCAGTTCGGCCTTGCCCGGGGCGCTGTTGCCCCAGCGGATCGGTGTCTGCGGCTCGAAGCCCGGCACGTCGCGGATATCCATGTCGCGATTGAGCAGGCGCACGATCTGGCGCAGGTACTTGGCGTCTTCCTGCGCGACCAGCGAAATCGCTTCGCCGTTGGAACCGTTACGGCCGGTGCGGCCGATGCGATGCACGTAATCCTCCGCGACCATCGGCAGGTCGAAGTTGATCACCCGCGGCAGCTGCTCGATATCGATGCCGCGCGCGGCGATGTCGGTGGCCACCAGCACGGTGACGCGGCCGGCCTTGAAGTCGCTCAGTGCGCGCATGCGCTGGCCCTGGCTCTTGTTGCCATGGATGGCCGCGGTCTTGATGCCGGACTTCTCCAGGAACGTGGCCAGCTTGTCGCTGCCGTGCTTGGTCTTGGCGAACACCAGCGTCTGCACGCGCGAATCCTGCGCCAGCAGGTTCAGCAGCAACTCGCGCTTGCGGGCGGTGTCGACCGGATGCACGCGGTGGGCGATGGTGTCGGCCACGGTGTTCTGCGGCGTGACCATGACTTCGCGCGGGTTGTGCATGAACTCCATCGCCAGCTGCTTGATCGGCTCGGCGAAGGTGGCCGAGAACAGCAGCGTCTGGCGGTTCTGGCGCGGCAGCTTGGCGAGGACGCGCTTGATCGAGGGCAGGAAGCCCATGTCGAGCATGCGGTCGGCCTCGTCCAGGATCAGCACTTCGATGCCGGACAGGTCGACGCTGCGGCGCTCGATATGGTCGATCAGGCGGCCGGGGCAGGCGATCAGCAGGTCCACGCCGCGACGCAGCGCGTCGAACTGGTTGCCCATGCCCACGCCGCCATAGATCACGGTGCTGGGGATGCGCAGGTGCTTGCCGTAGCCGCGCAGGCTGTCATGCACCTGGGTGGCCAACTCGCGGGTGGGGGTCAGGATCAGCGCGCGCGGCTTGCGCTGGCCGTTGACCGCCTGCGGCGAGGTCGCCAGGTGCTGCAACAGCGGCAGGCCGAACGCGGCAGTCTTGCCGGTGCCGGTCTGGGCGCCGGCCAGCAGGTCATGGCCCTCAAGCACCAGCGGAATGGCTTCGCGCTGGATCGGGGTAGGGGTTTCGTAGCCTTGTTCGGCGAGCGCACGCAGCAGGAAGGGCGCAAGGCCCAGGGATTCGAACGTCATTGGGTTTTCTCCGGATAACAGACCGACGCGACCACGGATGGCCGGCATCAGGCTTGGGGCAACTCGGAGCGTTCCCGTGTGAACCGCGCTGCGAGAAGGGAAGGCAGCCAGGCGCAGAGGCGCATGACCGGTATGCAAGGCGAACGGCGTCGGATGGGGCGGGCGGGCGGACCGGAGTCCTGACCCCGCCGGCGGTCCCTGTGGGAACGGACGGCCGCTGGCAGACCTGTTCATGTTACCTGAAGTGGCGTCCAAGCCCAAGCCCGGGGTATGCCGGCCGCACAGACGGTTCAGTTCGGGGGCACACCGGGCGCGGCGCCGCTCGTCGCCGTGGCCGTTGCAGATGTAACCAATGCCTCGGCTGGGCCTACAATTAGGGTTCCAGCAAGTCAGCGGATGTCCCCATGAAGCTAGGTTCCCTGAAGGAAGGCGGCCGCGACGGCACGCTGATCGTCGTTTCCCGCGACCTGTCCCGGGCGGTGCGCGCCGTCGGCATTGCGCCGACCCTGCAGCGTGCGCTCGAAGACTGGAGCCACCTCGCACCGCGCCTGAACGCGTTGTCCGAGGCGCTCAACGATGGCAGCGCCGACGGCGCGTTCGACCTGGAAATGGCCGCGCTTGCCGCACCCCTGCCGCGCGCCTACGAATTCGTCGATGGCAGCGCCTACCTGCCGCATGTCGAGCGGGTGCGCCGCGCGCGCAACGCCGAGGTGCCGGAAAGCTTCTACACCGACCCATTGATGTACCAGGCCACCAGCGCCGGCTTCTACGGGCCGCGCGACGCCGTCAAGGTCGTCAGCGAGGACCACGGCATCGATCTGGAAGCGGAGATCGTGGTGGTGACCGACGACGTGCCGATGGCCGCCAGCGCCGCCGAGGCCGCCGCCCACATCCAGCTGATCGGACTGGTCAACGATGTGTCGTTGCGCAACCTGATCCCCGCCGAGCTGGCCAAGGGTTTCGGTTTCCTGCAGTCCAAGCCGCGCTCGGCGCTCTCGCCGGTGTTCGTGACCCCCGATGAGCTGGGCGCCGCGTGGCAGGACAACAAGGTCCACCTGCCGCTGGTGACCCACATCAACGGCCAGTGGTTCGGCGCTCCGGAGGCCGGCGAAGACATGCAGTTCGACTTCGCGCAGTTGGTCGCGCATGCGGCCCGGACCCGCCCGCTGGGCGCCGGCACCATCGTCGGTTCGGGCACCATCGCCAACCAGGACACATCGCGTGGCGCTTCCTGTTTCGCCGAGCAGCGCGTGGTGGAAACCTTGCGCGACGGCAAGCCGAGCACGCCGTTCATGAGCTTCGGCGACGTGGTGCGGATCGAGATGTTCGATCGCGATGGCGCCAGCCTCTTCGGTGCGATCGAGCAGCGCATCGAGGCGTTGCGCACTCCGTGATGGCGTGCGTGATGGCGCGTTGTTTGGCGGATCATGCCGTGAGGCTTCCATGACTCAGCCGCTAGAGCTGTACACCTATTGGCGCTCCAGTGCCGCCTATCGCGTGCGCATCGGCCTCAACCTCAAGGGGCTGGCGCACGCGCTCACGCCCGTGCACCTGGTGCGCGACGGCGGCCAGCAGCATGCCGCCAGTTACGCGGCGCTCAATCCACAGCACCTGCTACCGACCTTGCGCCATGGCGAACGGACGCTGACCCAGTCGCTGGCCATCCTCGAATACCTGGAAGAGGCCTTTCCGGGCACGCCTTCGCTGTTGCCGGCCGACCCGGCCGGTCGCGCCCGCGTGCGCACGCTGGCGCAAGTGGTGGCCTGCGAGGTGCATCCGCTGAACAACCTGCGGGTGATGCAATATCTTGAGCGCGAGTGGCAGGTCGAAGGACCGCAGCGCGACGAATGGATGCGCCACTGGATGCGGGAAGGTTTCGCCGCGCTGGAAACGCTGCTCGTCGATAGCGCGGCAACCGGCCGCTATTGCCACGGCGACACCCCCGGCCTGGCCGATTGCTGCCTGGTGCCGCAGCTCTACAACGCGCACCGCTTCGGCCTGGACCTGGCGCCGTATCCGACGCTGCAACGCATCGAGCAGGCCTGCCTGGCATTGGACGCCTTCGACCGCGCGCGACCGGAAAACCAGCCCGACGCGCAGTAGCCCGTAACGAAGAACGGCGCCGTCTCCGGCGCCGTTCTCGATCCACTCATCACCGATGTGTCAACCGAAACCGTGGCTGATTCGCGGCGGATTGGCGTTCTCGTAGTCGGCATACGGATCGTGCTCGCCGCTGGCGCCTTCGGACAGGCGGAACTTCAGCGCCAGGCCATCGCGTGAATCGGCCGCCCGCAGCGCCTCCTCCTGATCGATCGTGCCGACCTTGGCCATCCGGAACAGGCACTGGTCGAAGGTCTCCATGCCTTCCTCCAGTGAATCTTCCATGGCCTGCTTGATCTCGTGCACCTGCCCGCGGCGCAGCAGGTCGCGGATCATCGGCGTGTTGAGCAGCACCTCGGTCGCCGGCAGGCGGCGCCCGTCGGCGCCCTTGACCAGCCGCTGCGAGATCACCGCACGCAGGTTCAGTGCCAGGTTCATCAGCACATTCTTGTGCGCGCTCTCGGGGAAGAAATTGAGGATGCGCTCGATGGTCTGGTCGGCATTGTTGGAGTGCAGCGTGGCCAGGCACAGGTGGCCGGTCTCGGCGAAGGCGATCGCCGCTTCCATGGTCTCCGCGTCCAGGATTTCGCCGATCAGGATCACGTCCGGCGCTTCGCGCATCGCGTTCTTCAGCGCGTTGTGGAAGGCATGGGTATCCAGGCCGACCTCGCGCTGGTTGACGATCGACATCTTGTGCTTGTGCAGATATTCGATCGGGTCCTCGATGGTGAGGATGTGTCCGGTGGTGGTGCTGTTGCGGTGATCGATCATCGAGGCCAGCGAGGTCGACTTGCCCGAGCCGGTCGAGCCGACCACCAGCACCAGGCCGCGGGGTGTCATGATGACGTCCTTGAGCACCTGCGGCAGGTTGAGTTCCTCGATGCTCGGGATCTTGCTGCGGATGGCGCGGATCACCATCCCGACCTCGCCCCGCTGCTTGAACACGTTGACGCGGAACCGCCCGGCGTCGGGCAGGGCGATGGCCATGTTGAGCTCGAGGTCGCGCTCGAACTGGGGCACCTGGCCTTCGTCCATCAGCGAATAGGCGATTTTCTTGACCATGCCGGGCGGCAGGCCGGTGTTGCCGAGCGGATATAGCTTCCCCTCGATCTTGATATAGACCGGCGCCCCGGTGGTCAAAAACATGTCCGAGGCATTCTTTTCGGTCATCAGCTTCAGGAAGTAGCCGATATCCATGCGCAATGTTTCCCCAACGATCGGCGGCGTCCCGTTGCAAGCGCGCCGCAGGCTTCCGACAATGGCCGCGCTCGAACAACCGCCACGGCACCCCAATGACCGCTAGCTTCGCACAAATACGCCGATCGCTGTATGTGATCGTCTTTGCATTCGCGGCCACGCCTGCCTTGGCGCAGGTCGCTCCCGAGCTGTCCATGGCCGAACAGGCCGTGCAGCGGGCCACCCAGGCCGACGCCGACCAGTACGCGCCGGACTTGATCAGCCAGGCGCGGCAATCGCTGATGCAGGCCCAGCAGGCGGCAACCGACCGCAGCCTGCGCAAGCAGCTGCCGGCGCTGGCCACCCGTGCGACGGTCGATGCCGATCTGGCGCGGGTACGCAGCGAGGAGGCGGTCGTCAACGCCCAGCTCCAGCAGCGCCGCGCAGAAGTAGGCCAGCTACAGTCCAGGCTCGGCGGGGAGAGCAATTGATGAAACTGCGCATCTTGACCGTGGCCCTGCTGGCCTTGTTGCCGCTGGCCGCATTCGCCAAGGACGACTCGCCGCAGGTACTCGCCCTGCGCCAGCGCCTGGCCGTGCTGGGCAGCGACCCCCAGGCCGCCGATCTGGCCCGCTACGAGCGCCTGCAGGCCGAGCAGGCCATCGCCGCGGTGGCCGAAGCCAAGCGCAAGGAGCAGGAACAAGCCTTGTACATCGCCGACCGGCGAGTCGAGATCGCCGAAACCAGCGTGCGCACCGCATTGGCGCGCCGCGAACTGGACCGGCTCGAATCCACCCGCAACGAGTTGCTGATCGAGGCCAGCCGCCGCGACGCCGCCCGCGCCCGCCAGGAGGCTGAGCAGCTGCGCGTGCAGGCGCAGATCCAGGCCGAGGAAAGCGACCGCCTGCGCCAGGCCGCGGAGCAGGAAACCCTGGCCCGCCAGGATGCCGAGACGGCGTTGACCAACGTCGCCGGCAAGCAGACCGCGCGCCTCAACGCCGCCCAGCAGAAGGCGGCGCAGCTGGCCCGCGAGGAGGCCGAGTTGATGGCCGGCGCCAAGCTGCCGCCCTCCCGCTTCGAGGCGCGCGGGGAGGTGTTCACCCTGTCCGCGGAGGCCTATAGCGGCAAGGCTGCGTTGAGCCCGTCCGCGCAGGGTCAGGCCAAGGCCTTGGCCGAGTACCTGCAGATCGGCAAGAAGGGACGGGTCAGCATCGTCGCCTACGGGCCGGATGCGGCCAGCGCCAAGCAGCGTGGCGACGCCCTGCGCGATGCCCTGGTGGCCGCCGGGGTGGGGGTGAACCGCTTCCAGGTCAGCGCCGGCAAGGGCGCCCCAAGCAAGACGCGCGCGGCCGAGGTCGTGGTCGCGCCCTGACGGGGCGCCGCAGTTAACTAATTGTTTTTTAACGGCATTCAGGGTCGCTGCGAGGCGGCCCTGAATGTTTTCCTGCTGAATCCGCGAGGCCTCGCCAAACTGTGAGCCGAGCTATTGCCGGCGCCCTGGGACAGGCGTAGGGTCGAATACCCAGGTGGCATGCCGTCGCCTGGATCTGCGGAGGACGGTCCGGTGGAACAGCGGCATATCCCGAGCGTTGGCGCACCACGGCCCCTGGGCTTGGACGCTGCCGCGCACCGCGCCGGTCCCCCATCTCAGGCAACGCCCCGTGTCCTCGCCGGCCGGGGCGTTGTTGTTTCCGGCACACAGTAGGAGGCAATCCCATGTTCGAAGGGCAATCGCAGACCGAAATCGATGCGCTGATGAAGGCCGATCCGGAGTTCAAGCAGCTGTACCAGCGACATAAGCTGCTCGACAAGAAGTGCATGGATGCCGAGCTCGGGGTGTTGCCGATTGACGACATGACGTTAGGCCAGATGAAGCGCGAAAAGCTGCACGCCAAGGAAAAGCTCACCCGGCTGTACGATCGCCTGACGCACTGATTCCTCCCTCACAACCGGACAGTTCACCGTCGCGGACGGTGGCGGCCTCCTCGTCGGCCTGCCACCGTCCGCGTCGCCTTTTCAGGGCCCCGGGTTGCCGCGCCAATCTGAACAACCGGACGCGCATTCGCGCGCGCTTGCCCCGATAATGACGGGTCAGGCCCGCGGGGCATTCCGATTGGCAACGATGGCAATCCATTCTTCCGTACTGGAATTGATCGGGCACACCCCGATCGTCAAGGCGCAACGGCTCGATGCCGGCGTCTGCGAGCTGTACCTGAAACTGGAAAACGCCAATCCTGGCGGTTCCATCAAGGACCGCATCGGCCTGTCGATGATCGAGGCGGCCGAACGGCGCGGCGATCTCAAGCCGGGCGCGACCCTGGTGGAGGGCACCGCCGGCAACACCGGCCTGGGCCTGGCCCTGGTCGCCCAGCAGAAGGGCTACCGGCTGATCCTGGTGGTGCCCGACAAGATGAGCCGCGAGAAGATCTTCAACCTCAAGGCGATGGGTGCCGAGGTCGTGCTGACCCGTTCGGACGTGGCCAAGGGCCATCCGGAGTACTACCAGGACCTGGCCGCGCGGATCGCCTCGGAGACGCCCGGGGCCTATTTCATCAACCAGTTCGGCAACCCGGACAACCCGGCTGCCCATGAGTTCGGCACCGGACCGGAGATCCTGGCCCAGATGGACGGCCCGCTGGACGCGATCGTATTCGGCTGCGGCAGCTCGGGCACCATGACCGGCCTGTCGCGGGCCTTCGCCAAGGACTCGCCGCAGACCGAGCTGGTGCTGGCCGACCCGGTCGGGTCGATCCTGGCCGAATACATCAACGACGGCCGGCTCAACGACAAGTCGGGTTCCTGGCTGGTGGAAGGCATCGGCGAGGACTTCCTGCCGTCGATCTCGGACTTCAGCCGGGTCAAGAAGGCCTATGCGATCAGCGACGCGGAGAGCTTCCACACCGCGCGCGAACTGCTTGCCAAGGAAGGCATCCTCGGCGGCTCGTCGACCGGCACCTTGCTGGCCGCTGCGCTGAAATATTGCCGCGAACAGACCACGCCGAAGAAGGTATTGGTGCTGGTGCCGGACACCGGCAACAAGTACCTGTCGAAGATGTACAACGACTACTGGATGCTGGACAACGGCTTCCTGGAGCGTCCCCAGTACGGCGACTTGCGGGATCTGATCCTGCGCCCGTACCAGGCGCGCGACACGGTCGTGGTCGGTCCGCGTGACCTGCTCACGACGGCCTACCAGCGCATGAAGCTGTACGACGTCTCGCAGCTGCCGGTGATCGACGAAGGCGAACTGGTCGGCATCGTCGATGAAAGCGACGTGCTGCTGCATGTCTACGGCGACGAGCTGCGCTTCCGCGACCCGGTGGCGACGGCGATGGTCAGCAAGTTGGACCGCCTGGACGTCAAGTCGCCGATCGAGGCACTGCTGCCGGTGTTCGACCGCGGCCAGGTCGCCATCATCATGAACGGCAAGGAATTCCTGGGCCTGATCACCCGCATCGACCTGTTGAATTACCTGCGGCGCCGTGTGCAGTAATGTGATGGTCATCTAGTTTTGTCTGCCGGGCGGGTCACGCCCAATTGTTAGAATCCCGTTCCTCTATGGAAGTAGCCATGTCGGACCGCAACAACCGCAGCCAGGACGGCCGCTCACTCTCGCTTGCCACTCTGGCCATCCACGGCGGCCAGGCGCCCGACCCCAGCACGGGGGCGGTGATGCCGCCGATCTATGCGACGTCGACCTACGCGCAGTCCAGCCCCGGCGAGCACCAGGGCTTCGAGTACTCGCGCACGCACAACCCGACCCGGTTCGCCTACGAGCGCTGCATCGCCGCGCTGGAAAAGGGCAGCCGAGGATTCGCGTTCGCCTCCGGCATGGCGGCCACCTCCACGGTGATCGAGCTGCTGGACAGCGGCGACCACGTGGTGGCGATGGATGACCTGTATGGCGGCAGCTTCCGGCTGTTCGAGCGCGTGCGCCGCCGCAGCGCCGGCCTGGATTTCAGCTTTGTCGACCTGACCGACCTGGCGGCCTTCGAGGCGGCCATCACCCCGGCCACCAAGCTGGTCTGGATCGAGACGCCGACCAACCCGATGCTGAAGATCGTCGACATCGCCGCGGTCGCGGCGATCGCGCGCAAGCGCGGGCTGATCGTCGTGGTCGACAACACCTTCGCCTCGCCCATGCTGCAGCGCCCGCTGGAACTGGGCGCGGACATCGTCGTGCACTCGGCGACCAAGTACCTCAATGGCCATTCGGACATGGTCGGCGGCATCGCCGTGGTCGGGGACAACGCAGCGTTGGCCGACAAGCTGGCGTTCCTGCAGAACTCGGTCGGTGGCGTGCAGGGCCCGTTCGACAGCTTCCTCGCCTTGCGCGGGCTGAAGACCTTGCCGTTGCGCATGCGCGCGCACTGCGAGAACGCATTGGCGCTGGCGCAATGGCTGGAGGGACATCCGGCCATTGAGAAAGTCATCTACCCGGGGCTGGAGTCGCATCCGCAGCATGCGCTGGCGAAGCGGCAGATGCAGGGTTTCGGCGGCATCGTGTCGATCGTGTTGAAGGGTGGGTTCGACGCGGCGCGCGCGCTGTGCGAACGGACCGAGTTGTTCACGCTGGCTGAGTCGCTGGGTGGCGTGGAGAGTTTGGTGAATCACCCCGCGGTCATGACGCACGCCTCCATCCCGGTCGAGCGCCGCGCGCAACTGGGCATCAGCGATGCGCTGGTGCGGTTGAGCGTGGGGGTGGAGGATGTTGGGGATTTGCGGGCGGATTTGGCTGCAGCACTGTCCTAAGTCGGACAGCCCTTATTTTCCAACTGCTGAATTATGAATCCACACAAGAAACTAGACTCAAGTCCGCTTGAAATGTTCGCCAGCCTGTGGCGAAACCGCCAGCTGATCTTCCAGCTTTCCAAGCGTGACGTTATCGGCCGCTATCGCGGGTCCTTGGTAGGATTGGCCTGGTCGTTCTTCAATCCCCTGTTCATGCTCGCGGTATACACCTTCGTGTTCTCCGTGGTGTTCAAGTCGCGATGGGGTTCGGCGATCGAAGACTCCAAAATCGGGTTCGCGGTAATGATGTTTTGCGGACTTATCGTGCACGGCTTCCTTGCGGAATGTATCAACAAGGCCCCGGGCGTGGTGCTGCAGAACGCGAACTATGTAAAGCGCGTGGTCTTCCCCCTTGAGGTCTTGCCCTGGGTCGTCATCCTTTCGGCCAGTTTCCACATGGCTATTGGCCTCAGCGTGCTGTTCGCAGCGCAGTTGGTGGCGGGCCATGGCATTCCATGGACAGCTGTTCTCGTCCCGATCGTTCTGGCGCCACTGGCCCTGGTTGCCGTGGGCTTCGCGTGGCTTCTTTCGGCTACCAGTGTGTTCGTGCGCGATATCGCGCAGGTCACCGGGATCTTCACTACTGCGTTGATGTTCATGGCGCCGGTGCTTTATCCAATCAGTGCGTTACCGGAGCAGTACCGCGAGTGGCTCTATCTCAACCCGCTGACCCTTATCGTCGAACAGGTGCGGCTAGTGTTGATTGACGGTGAAATGCCCAGCTGGGGCGCCTTGACGCTCTACACGCTTGTGGCGCTGTTCGTGGCCTGGCTGGGATTCTGGTGGTTCCAACGCATCCGCAGAGGATTCGCCGATGTCATCTGAGTCGCAAGCCATTCCGACAGGCCACGGCGAGGTGGATGAGCGTCCCGTGGTGATCAGCGTCGAGGGGATCTCCAAGCACTACCAGATCTATGATCGTCCCCAGGACCGCTTGAAACAGTCTCTGGTGCCCAGGCTGCGTAAGCTGGCGGGTCTGAACGCGCCCAACTATTACCGCGAGTTCTGGGCGCTGCGAGAAATATCTTTCAAAGTCCGCAAAGGTGAGACGGTCGGAATCGTAGGCCGGAATGGCTCTGGCAAGTCGACGCTGTTGCAGATCCTCTGCGGGACGCTCAGCCCGAGCCGGGGGCAGGTGAGCGTGGAAGGCCGGGTTTGCGCGCTGCTGGAGCTGGGCTCGGGCTTCAACCCTGAGTTCACGGGGCGCGAGAACGTCTATATGAATGGCGCCGTGCTGGGCCTCACCCGCGAACAGATCGATGAGCGGTTCGAGGCGATCCTGGACTTCGCGGAAATCGGTGAGTTCATCGAGCAGCCAGTTAGGACCTATTCCAGCGGTATGTATGTCCGATTGGCATTTGCAGTGATCGCCCATGCCGACGCCGATGTCCTGGTGATCGACGAGGCACTGTCGGTAGGTGACGTTTTCTTCGGACAGAAATGCATGCGCTTCCTGCGTGAGTTCATGCAGCGCGGGACGGTCATCTTCGTGTCCCACGACACGGCTGCAATGTTGAACCTGTGCGATCGAGTGATCTGGATGCAGCATGGCGAGGTGGTTGAGGAAGGTGACGCGCGTGAAGTAACCGCGAAGTATCTCGAGGATCTCTACTACGACGCCTCATCCAGCGCAGTCGCTTCCGAGGCTGCCAATGCTCTGCCCGCCATGTTGTTGGATGCGAGGGCGGACTATCGGGACATGCGCCAGGATTTGATCAATGCGAGTTCCCTGAGGAATGACATTGAAGTGTTCAGCTTTTCGCCCGAGTCGCGCGCATTTGGCTTGGGCCAGGCGCGAGTGATCGATGCCGCATTCTTTGATGAAGCAGGGCAGCCCTTGTCCTGGATGGTAGGGGGGGAGGTGGTGCGTCTGCTAATTCGTGGCAAGGCGCTGGCTCCGCTTTCCTCGCCGATCATGGGTTTCGAGGTGTACGACCGTCTCGGGCAAACGATGTTTGCCGACAATACCTACCTGAGCACGGTGCTGCAGCCGGTTTCCATTGAGGCCGGCCAGGAAGTTGAGGCTGTCTTCGAGTTTCGCATGCCGGTTATGCGCGAGGGCGATTACACCGTCAGCGTTGCGATTGCCGAGGGCTCTCAGGAGTCCCATGTCCAGCACCATTGGATCCACGAAGCACTGGCATTTCATGTCCACGCACGCACGGTTTGCCTGGGTCTGATGGGAGTGCCGATGCGCCGAATCTCCCTTCAGGCCGCTTCGCACGCGAAGGACGACTGATGCATTTTCCCAAAGCCCTTAAGACGAGGATGTTCCTTTGACCACAGACCGTGCACAAGAGAAGACGTTGCCATTCACCGGTGAACGCTTCCTGCCCGAGGTGGCTGGGCAGATCGCGTTCGAGCATCTCCACCGGTATTTTTTCGCGAGGTCGCTGGTGCGCGGAAACCGCGTCCTCGACGTGGCCTGTGGAGAGGGCTATGGCAGCGACATTCTGGCGACAGGTGATGTCGGCGTAGTAGGCGTGGATATCTCTGGTGAAGCGGTGGGCCACGCCAACCAGCGCTATGGGCGTGCAGGACTGCGATTTGTTGAGGCTTCTGCCGCGGAGTTGCCATTCCCGGACGCCAGCTTCGATACCGTCGTCAGTTTCGAAACCATCGAGCATCACGACCTGCACCAGGAAATGCTCGGAGAGATCAAGCGAGTGCTGGCGCCAGGTGGGCGACTGATCATCTCCAGTCCGAACCGGCAGTATTATTCGATCGAGCCCGGGTACTCGAACCCTTTTCACGTAAAAGAACTCTTCCACGAGGAGTTCGTTGCGCTGATTTCGCAGTATTTCGCCCATGTCATGCCGTTTGGCCAGCGCGTTGTCCATGGGTCGTTGATCGTGCGTTCTTCCGGAGGCACGGCAAGCGGGGGGTTTCGTTCCTGCACGCTTGTCAATGGTGCTTATGAGGAGTCTGATGGGTTGTACAAGCCACTCTACGATCTCGTTGTCGCCTCTGATGGCATTGTGGAGGACATCGGGGATTCTCTTTATGAGGCGACCGTCCACGGTCTTGAGCCGGCGCGTTTCTATGGAGTGCATCTTCCCGAACGCGTCGCCAGCGCTGATGCCCGTATCCTTGAGTTGGAAGCGGCTCCGGGTATCGCGGCCGAAGAAGTCCGCCAGGGCTTCGACAGCGTGAGGCGAAGCGTCGAACAGGCGCTTGCCAATAGCGCCGAGCTGGAACTGCTCCGTCGCGAGGCTGATCGCCTTCATGACACCGTGACCAGCCTTGAGCGTGATCGTGCCGAGCTGGCCAGCGACGTCGCGGTGCTCAAGTTGCACAAGGATTATGCTGATCGTGACATTGAATCGCTGAAGGTCCAGTGCGAGGAGGCTGTGCGGCTTGCCGAGTCCATGCGACGGACAACCGACTCCATGGAGCGCGTCGAAGTTGGTCTGCAGGAGCGGCTGGCGACCACTGAGCGCGCCTTGCAACAGTCGCAGGATTACATCGAGTCCATCCATCGCTCCCACTCGTGGCGTCTCACCGCCTGGATCCGTGGCTTTCGACGGGTTTTCAAGGATGGGAAGGAATGAGCATCGCAGCAAAGCAACGACTGGCCAGATGGGTGCGGGAGTTCTATCTCTGGTTGCCGCTGCCCAGGAGAATGAAGCTTGAGATCAAGGAGCGCCTGTTTGTCGTCGGCGCGCCGTTGTTCCGTCATACGAATGCGTATCGCCGGTGGCGCGCGGTTGGAGGCCACGGGATATTGCAGATGCCGGCCGTGCAGTTGCATCGTACTGAAGTCGTGCATCCCGATATCGCGGAATCCAACGCGGGATCCGTCGTGTTGCAGCAGCACCTGGCGAATCTGCAGGCGCAGGCCAGCGCGCAGCATGGTCCGGACTACGTGTCGCTTCAGGAGGCCGTGCCGCCGCGCAAGCTTGCCGCCAAGGCAATTGCGTTCTATCTGCCGCAGTTTCATCCCATTCCCGAGAACGACCAGTGGTGGGGCCGGGGCTTTACCGAATGGACCAACGTGTCCAAAGCGCAGCCGCAGTTCCTGGGCCACTACCAGCCAAAGCTTCCCGGAGAGCTGGGTTTCTATGATCTTCGCCTTGTCGAGGTCATGCGCAGGCAGGCCGAACTTGCCCGCTTGTACGGCGTCCACGGTTTCTGCTTCCACTACTACTGGTTCAGTGGTCGGCGTCTGTTGGAAGGGCCGGTCGACCGCTACCTTGCCGATGAGAGCATCGATTTCCCGTTCTGCCTTTGTTGGGCGAACGAGAACTGGACGCGCCGTTGGGATGGCATGGAAGATGACATCCTGTTGGGGCAACGCTATGACGACGATAACGACGAAGCATTCATCAGGGACTTGCTGCGGTACCTGAAGGATCGTCGCTACATCCGCATTGACGGGCGGCCGCTTGTCATTGTCTATCGGCCCTCCTTGCTTCCCGACAGCAAGCGCACGCTTGAACATTGGCGGCGCTATTGCCGGGAGAACGGCGTCGGCGAGATTTTCCTGGCCATGGTCCAGTTCGATGTGGACGATCCGATCGCGATGGGGTTCGACGCCGCGTTGGAGTTCCCCCCACACAAGCTGGCACGCGGATTGGGTTGCATCAATGATCGACTTGCCTGCGTGAACCCCGCCTACGATGGATACGTCATCGAATACTCGGCGATCGTGGAAAGTGCCAAGCACTGGCCGCGCCCAAACTATCCGCTGATGCGCGGAGTTTTTCCCGCGTGGGACAACGAAGCCCGCAAACCGGGTCGTGGCTATACCTTCACCAACTCCACGCCAGAAAAGTACCGGGCCTGGCTGGCGGATTCTGTTGCCTACGCAGATGCGCATCCTGTTGTCGGCGAGCGCGTGGTCTTCATCAACGCATGGAACGAATGGGCCGAAGGCGCCTATCTGGAGCCCGATCGACGATTTGGCTATGCGTATCTGCAGGCGACGCGCCAGGCCCTGGAAGGATCGCTGCCAGACGTCTTGGAAGCGGGTGGGGTGGTGGTGCTTGCCCATGATGCCCATCCGCATGGCGCGCAGTACCTGTCCCTGCACCTGGCACGTGAGCTGAAGAAGATGAGCGTACCTGCGGAGGTCCTGCTGCTTGGGCCGGGGCAGTTGCGCGAGGCGTTCGAGCAGGCCGCTCCAGTAGTCTATGTGGACCAGCAGCACGCAACGGCAGAAGAACTGGCGGTCATTGCGCGGCAGATCTCGCGACGTGGCCGCCGGCTGGCGATTGCCAACACAGCGGTGGCGGGGCGGATGGTCGCGGCATTGGCCGCCGAAGGGATAGAGGTTATTTCCCTGATCCACGAGCTCCCTGGCGTAATCGAACAGTACGGGTTGCAGGAGAGCGTGCAGCGCATCGCCGAATCCGCCAGCCGGGTTGTCTTCGCGGCCGATACCGTGCGCGCTGGATTCGAGCGGTACGTGACATTGACGCCAGGCAAGGCTGTGATCCGGCCGCAGGGGCTCTACAAGCGCAATCCGTTCCGTTCGGCCGAGGCAGTCACGGATGTCAAGGCGATACTGCGGAAAAGGCTTGGATTACCAGCCGATGCGTTGGTCGTTCTCTGTGCAGGCTATGCCGATCACCGCAAGGGCGTCGACCTGTTCGTCGATGTTGGCATCCGGGTGATGTCACGTCGTGCCGATGCGTACTTTGTCTGGGTGGGTCATCCGGATACTTCGATCGAGAGTGCGATCCGGGCCAAGGTGGTGGCAAGTCCTTATGCTGATCGCTTCCTCTTCCCTGGACGACAAGACGACACCGAGGTCTACTTTGCCGGGGCCGACATCTATGCATTGACCTCGCGAGAGGACCCCTATCCCTCGGTGGTGCTGGAGGCGATGGATGCGGGGGTGCCGGTGGTGGGCTTTGCCGGCACCGGCGGCCTAGACCGCGTCATCGAAGAGTACGGGCGCCTCGCCGAAGGCGTGGACGCGTTCGCCGAAGCTTGTGACGACCTGTTGCGCAGGCCGGACCTGCGCCAGCAGTTGGGACGGGCCTCGCGCGCTTGCATCGAGGCGAACTACTCGTTCCGCGCCTACGTCGGCGACCTGCTCGCGATGAGTGCCAGCTTGCACCGGCCGAGAGTCTCGGTCGTTGTGCCCAACTACAACTACGCCCATTACCTCGAAGCTCGTTTGCGCTCGATTGTCGAGCAAAGCTATGCCGTTCACGAGATCATCGTTCTCGACGATGCATCCAGCGACGACAGCCTGGAAAAGCTGCAGGCGCTGGAAGCGCAACTGGGTATCCCCCTGCGCGTGGTGCCTAATGTCCGCAATTCCGGTTCGGTGTTTCGTCAATGGCTCAAGGGCGCCGAACTGAGCACCGGCGATCTTGTTTGGATCGCCGAAGCGGACGACCTGAGTGAGCGTGACTTTCTGTCCAGACTGGTCCCTAGCGTTTCGGCGCCTGGTGTCGTGATGGGTTACTGCCAGTCGAAGCAGATTAATGCTGCCGGAGAGGTGTTGGCCGAGGATTATTTGGGCTACACCGACGACATTTCCACGCAGCGCTGGCGTGCGGAGTTCCGCGCTTCGCTCGCCGACGAGTTGGCCAACGGTCTGGCGGTAAAGAACACGATTCCCAATGTAAGCGCCGTGTTGTTCCGGCGCGAGCCGCTGGCGCTTGCACTCAGCCGGAATATCGAAGAAATTGCCGCCTACAGGATCGCGGGTGACTGGCTCTGTTATCTCAACGTGCTTGAGCAGGGGGCTCTGGTGTTTTTGCCCGAATCCAGCAACCTGCACAGGCGGCACACCGGCAGCGTGACCTTGGGATCCGACAATCTGCCGCACCTGAAGGAAGTTCTGCGCGTGCAGCAGCATGTACGCAGGGCCCATCGGCTAGGTGAGCCCGCTGCTGCGGCAGCTCTGAGGTATGCTCAGTACCTCTATGGCTATTTTGGACTCGCGACGCCGGAGCGGCCTGACATCTGCTCGCGCGAGGAACTCAGGGGGGAGTTGGAGTGAGCACGACGTCGACGCCGTTGCCGGGGGGCAGGCTTGGGTTTCTGGATGCGCTGCGTGGTCTGGCCGCGCTCTACGTGGTCGTCTACCACATGGTGCTCATCCCAGAGCCGGATCTGGCGTTGCCATACTGGGCCGGACTGATCGCGCACAACGGCGGTATGGGCGTTACGCTGTTCTTCGTTGTCAGCGCGTTCTCCCTGTTCTATACCATGCCACTTCGGTTGCGCGAACCGTCGCCGTGGCTGAGTTTCTTTGCCCATCGCTTCTTTCGCATCGCACCACTGTTTTACGCCTGGATAGTGCTGACGATGATCCGCGATTGTATCGTGTTCGACGCCAGCCATAGTTTTGGCCAGATCTTGGCCAGCGCGACCTTCGCGTTCAACATGGTGCCGCAGGGGCAGGAAGGGTTCGTTTGGGCAAGCTGGACGATAGGCATCGAAATGCTCTTCTATGCCGTGTTCCCGCTCTATTTCATGCTTGCCCGTGACCGTGGAAGTGCTGTTGCCATGACGTTCTGGTTGTTGATCGGTTGGATCGTGGTGCAGGCACTGCTGGCCTATTTCCCTGCGATCGACCCCGAAACGCGGCGGATGTTCCTCCAATGGAGCTTCCTGCGCCATCTGCCGGTCTTCGCCTGTGGGGCCATCGCCTATCACTGCTTCGTCCCGGGAGGTAAAGTCCAGGAACAAGCGCCCGGTACCGGCGCGGCGCTCATTGCGATTTCGGTTTTCCTGTTCACCGCGCTCATAAACGGCTGGTTGCCGAATATCTTTGGCGATCTTTACTACTGGCAAGCGCTGGTCTTCACCAGTCTTTTGCTTGGCCTTGGTTGGTGTCCGCTTCGGATGCTGGTCAATAGGGTTACGGCCTTCCTCGGGCGCATCAGCTATTCGCTCTATCTCGGGCATCCCACCGTCATCCTGCTGCTCGGCCCGATCTATGCATGGATCTATCGCCATGGATGGGACTTGAGCATCTCTTTCCTGGCCTGCCTGTTGATCACCCTGGGTGCGGCGATCCTGGTGGCGGAGGTGACCTTTCGTTTGATCGAGACGCCTGGGATCGAATGGGGAAAGAAGCTCAATCGCTGGCTTCGTGATCGTCAGCGCGTGGCAAGCGCGACGTGAAGTCGTATTGCCGGGGCTCCCGCTTGGCGGTGGCCGCGGTTGAATGAACCTATGGAGAAACGATCGTGATCTACGACGCAAAGCGCTGGCTTCAGGGGCGGCCCTGGTTGGATTTGGATAACCCTGACATCGATGGGTATCTGGCGAAGGTCAGTGACGAGCAGGACTACGATCTACGCGCCGCACTGGAGCGTTGGCGTGATGGAGGCGTGGTGCTGTTCGAGAATGCGGTGGATACGTCGCTTATCGACGCGCTGAAGTCCGATATCGAGTATCTGCGACGGCATTTCTTAGATTTCGACCTCAACGTCGAGGTGCGCGGTGTGCAGAAGCACGTGCGCGATCTTTCCCCCGAAGAGCTTGATTATTCCGGTCTGAAATTCAATAGCATCCACACGATATCCCGCGCCGCCGCGCGGCTGAGCTTGACGCGGAAGGTGGCCTCATTCCTCGGCCACGTGTTTGGCGGCCCGGCTTGTGCGCTTCAGTCGCTGACCTTCTACAAGGGAAGCCAACAGTCGATTCACATCGATTATCCGTACGTACGCTGCCAGGACCCGGTCGCGCACCTGGCGGCAAGCTGGATCCCTCTTGAGGACATCCATCCGGATGCAGGTCCCCTTGCGTACTATCCGGGCTCGCACCGCGCGGAGACATCAGGATTCTTTGATTGGGGCAGTGGCTCGGTGTTGCTCGAGCCGGATAGTGCCCAACACCCTGAACAGTTGAGCGTCTACCTGGCGGAACGCATGCGCCAGCAGAATGTGGAGCCGCAGGTTTACCTGCCACGCAAGGGTGATGCGTTGGTGTGGCATGGAAATCTGTCACACGAGGGTACCCGGATCGTGAACGATTCGTTGACGCGCAAGTCGTATGTGACGCACTACAGTTCGCTGGCGGCCTATCCAAAGGCGCACATGAAGCCGGGTGCTCCACGCAGTGGCCTGATCGCGGGGGAGAATGGGGGCTACGTGTTCGAGTACTCTTGGCAGGATGGGCTCAAGCAGCTTCCCAGCATCTCAGCCGTCTGATTTCGGAGGATCGATGAGCAAACACGCCATCCACCGGGCCGCTTCCGTGGCCGTGCTGCTGCTTCTGGCTGGTTGCAAGGAGCCCAATCAAACTCCGGCGCCGGCTGTTGACGCCGCTGCCGCCACCCTGCGGGACGCGCCCGTTGAGCTGGATGCGCAGGCGCGGTCGGTGGGGCTCAAACCGGACGCGCTCTGCAACCTGGAGCGGGGTGATGGGAAGTTGCTTGATTCCAGTACGCCTTTCAAACCAGCAGTCCTCAACGGAGTGGTGTTCGCCGGCTGGATCGCTGATGGCGTTACCCGGACCGTGCCGGCGTCGCCACTACTTGTGTTCAAGCAAACAGGCGGCGAGCGCGTCTGGCAGTATCCCCTCACGCTGGACGTCAAGCGCGACGACGTTGCGCATGACACCGGTGCACAGTCTCTGGCAAACGTCGGCTTCAGCGCGAACGTCAACCTGACGGTGCTGCCGCCGGGCACTTACCGCGTCCTGCTCGTGCATGAGCGAGAGGGGGTGCGGTACGCCTGCGACAACGGGCGCAACGTGCTGGTAGGAGGGTAGTTGGATTGGTGATCGCTGGCCGCCGCAAAGCGGCCAGAGGCATGGACCAAAAAGGGCCTCGAGGGGATTGACGAGGTCACGGATCTAGTAATAGACGCACCATGGGCTGGAGAGTCATGGTTGCGGAGGGGGTGCTTTTGGAGATTTCGAACAAGTGGGTTTCCGCGGATATCCTGGCGGTGCCGGTTGTCATTGTTATGACTTTGCTTCTGGCGACCTGGATCGACCCGTTCCTGGGCGTTTTGTCGTCGCCGTTGGCACAATTGATCAACGCTGCCATGGGCGTTGTGTTGGCTTGTGCGGTGCTCGCTTTGACGGGGCGCATTCCTCCTGCGCTTCTCGCGGTCGGGCTGTTCCAGGCGACGTTGGTCATTGCCAATGAAGTGAAGAATCGCGTACTCCACAATGACTTGGTGTATGCGGACATCAAGCTCATACCTGAGCTTGCGAAGAACTCAGGGCTGGTCGCGGGTTTCGTGCATTTCAGCATGCTGGCCTGGCTAGGTATCATCCTCTCGCTTCTCCTGGTCACTGCCTTGCTAATCTGGAGTTTTTCCAGGTTGCGACCCCTTGCATGGTACTGGCGCTCGCTCAGTGCGGTCCTGGCTGTGTGCGGTGTCGTCGCATTTGGAGTCGTGCGAGGACCAGTCGAGGTGCCATCAATCGGATGGTTGTTGCCCATGCAGATTACAGGCGCGCAGCAGGCCGGCGTCACCGGCAACATTCTGCTCGGCAAGGTATCCAGCAGCAGCCTCAAGCCCAAGGCCAATTCCGAAGCGGAGAGTCGCTTCTGGAACGATCCGCTCGTAGCAGCGAAGCGCAGTGCGGGCAAGACGGAAGAGAGTGCGCGCCCGGACATCATCATCGTACAGAGCGAGTCTCTATTCGAGCCGAGTCAGCTCTGTGAATTCGCTGAAACGCCATATCTGAAGACGATGACTGACGATGGACGCAATCAGGCGCAACTCCAGGTGCCGGTGTTCGGTCATCGCACGTTGCAGACTGAGTTCGAAGTGCTGTCTGGCTTCCCGGTTTCCGCTGCCCCCAATTCGCTGTTTTCTTACTACGAGCTGGTGGATCGCCCGTTGGACGGCATGCCTCGCCAGTTGACGGCGCTAGGCTATCGCACCATTGCCATCCATCCCAGCTTGCCTAGCTTCTGGCGCCGCGATTATGCGTTGCCTGCATTGGGATTCGACCAGTTCATCAGTGGAACAAGCTTTTTCCGCAGTACGGACTACTCGATGTACAACTGGGTCAGTGACGATGCGCTGGTCCGCTCGATCCTCGCGCAACTCGATTCTGCTGATGAGCCCGTCATGGTGTTCGCGGTCAGCATCGAGAACCATGGACCTTGGGGGACGGGCAGGTACAACAAGTCCGTGGCGGTGCCCGAACAGCTTGACGCGGGCGCACAGCCCGAGCTGAAGGATTACCTCGATCGTTCCCGCGAAGCCGACCAGAGCTTGGGCATGCTTATAGCGGCATTGAAGCATCGCAAGCGCCCGACCATCCTGGTGGCCTATGGCGACCATCTTCCGGCGCTGGAACGTACCTACGCCAGCCTTTGCTTCAAGGATGGTGAAAAGCCGGAAGCCCATTTTCCTCCCGTGAGGGTTTGGGCCAACTTCGACCTTCCGCGCACGCTGCCGCAGAAGCTGGAGAGTTACCTGCTGGGTGGCTGGCTAATGGATGCCGCTGGGCTGCCCACCCGGGGGCAGTTCGACGCCGCACGCATCGTCGGTGGCTATGAAGGCGAGGGCATTGCCGATGCCGACATGCGTCGCCTCAAGAAGATGTATGCCGATGTCGCGACCAACCAGCTTTTTGGCCACAAGGTAGAGGAATCGCGCGACGGCCTGGCGAATATCATCGACGACCGCGCCGACGCCATCCTCGCGTCGATGCGCGACGGTGGTGTCGAGCTGAAGCCACATGGAGACGAGGATGCGAAGAACGGCTCGCGTGGACGAAGCTTTCCGTCGAGCGATGGTGGGCCGCAAGAGATAAGTTTCGATCTCGACGGACGCGTCGCCCAAGCCACATTGCGCCCATACCTGGAAATGAAAGGTGCTGATTGCCTGCTCAACGGCAATGCCACCGGCGCAATAGTCGAGATGGTGGCGGACGGCAGGGTGCTGGAGCGACGCAGACTGGATGCCAACAGCGTGCAGATCTCGACCTTGCCGTTGTCTGGAGTGCGCAAACTGGTGCTTCGTTCCTCGGTGCCCGAGGGGTCAGCGGGGTGCGATGAGGTTTCCGTCTATGCGACCCAATTGTTGTGCTATTCGGGCGACTGTTCCCGTGCTGGCGACAATGTTCGTTATGCCTCCACGGGCAGTCTGCGCCATGATGCTATTCCGGACTGGAAGGAGGAAGGGCACGAGGTCGGCGCGGCCCTGCTTGCTACGGATCGTGACCGTTTGAACTACATGGTCAAGCGCGTGCGAGGCTCCTTTGCGCCTTACACGCCGGTAAAGGTCACGCCGGACAACAAGCTCTTCCTGCACCCCACGGATCAGTTAGCCTGGATGGAATTCGATGTCCAAGGCATCGAGCGGCTGGTCCTGTCGGGCAATATCCAGCCGTTGGATAGTTCGTGCTCGGCGATCCCGCAGGCCGGTGTTGTTGGCCTGCATGTCCTGGTGGATGGCAAAGAGATCTTTTCGGACATCGTGGATCGAAACACCGGCCGCGAAGTGCCGATTACGCTGGGTGGTGCGAAGACACTGAGGATAAATGTCGACCAGGGCAATGGCGCTCCATGGTGCGACTGGTTCGCGGTCGGATTCACCGAACTCGGTATTGCCGCTGGACGTTGAAATCGACCCTCTGCTATATAGGGCGCTCTTCTCCCGGGATTGACGTCGATGATTGCAGTCAGTGGCAGTGGTTGGCTCGATACGCTTGTCCGTAGTCAGACAACGGAGCAGCGCAGTCCTCTCGGGGACGTGCTGCCTGGGTTTCCGCCGGCGGAACTCCAGCGGAACACCACCGGGCTTTCGGCCGAAGCGGCACTGCAGCAGGCGCATGCCTTCTATGAAGATGTCGTCGATGGGGCCGCCCGCGCCGGCGTCGTGCTCGATGGCGGAACGCGAGCCCTCGACTTCGGTTTTGGTTGGGGCCGGATTTCCAGGGTGTTCCTTGAACGCTTGAGGCTGAGGAACATCCATGGCTTGGATGTGGATCCTGTTTTTGCTGATCTGACCCGTTCCCTATTCGACTCGAACCAGTTCCAGGCCTGCGATCCGTTCCCTCCTGTTAACGAGGCTGCCGGTCAGTATGATCTGATCTTCTCCTATTCCGTTTTCTCGCACCTTTCGGGCGAGGCCTGCCACGCCTGGATGAAGGAGTTCGCCCGGTTGCTCAAGCCGGGCGGCATTGTGGCCTTCACGACGCGGCACGCGACCTTCTTCGATTACTGCGAATGGGCCGCGACCCAGCCAGATGATGGGTCCTATACTTCTGCGTTGGGGCGGCTGTTTCCGGACATCGATGTCGCGCGGCGCAAGTACTTCGATGGACAGCTGGTGCATGCGTCCTCATCCGGCGTAGATGGTGGCGGGCCCCGGAATGCATCCTTTTACGGGGAGACCTGGATTCCGGAGGTCTACGCGCGCGAGCACTTTGGCCCGGAATTCCGTTTTGTGCACGCATACTTCGACGGCTCGCGATACGATCAGGCCAGTTTCATTTTGCAAAGAAACTAACCAGATCGCGGAGCATGATAGGAAGGACTCTAACTCTAGGACATACGGAAGTGCTTACCGAAGGACCCAGACGTAGTGATCTGCCCGGGCTGGTTTTGGTGACCTATGCCTTGGTGGCAGGTATTGTTCTGTTGTTGCAGAGTTGGTCGATGCCGATCGTCGACGCACACGGGTTCCGGCAAACCCAGACGGCCCTGTCGGCGCTCTGGATCACTCGCGAACACTCCCTGGTGAACTACACGACCCCTATCCTGGGGGCGCCTTGGTCGATTCCCTTCGAGTTTCCCGTATACCAAACGGTTGTTGCATCGCTTTCGAGCGCGACCGGACTGGGTATAGACCATAGTGGGCGACTAGTATCGGTTCTGTTCCAGCTGGGGGCTGGCTGGTTCATCTACCGCCTCGTTCTGCGCCTGTCCGGCGCTCGGGACCTGGCCCTGTTGAGTGCCGGCACCTTCCTCGCTGCACCGCTGGGCCTGTTCTGGGGCCGATCGGTGATGATCGAATCGACGGCAGTCTTCTTCGGCGTCCTGTTCTTGTGGGCTTTGGCGGCATTACGTGACGAAAGGCACGCAGGCTACGGCCTATGCGCGGTGCTTGCGGCGGTCTCGTCGACATTGGTGAAGGTCACTACCTTCTACGGCTTTGCCGTGTTTGCCTGCCTGGGTCTGGCGTGGTGGTTCTTCCGCGAGCGCGGGTGGCGCGCGCAATGGCTCCGTAGCCAGGCGGTGGTCCTCGTTTGTGCGGTGGTCGCGGTGGTCTCAGCGCTGGTGGCCCTCAAGCTTTGGCTGTTGCACGCTGATTCCCTGAAACTACAAACGACGTGGGGTGGCAACCTTACTTCCAAGGCACTCGAGCGTTGGAACTACGGCACGCTTGCCCAACGGCTGGATCCGGACACTTGGCGTAATGTCGCCTTTGGACGCGCATTGCAGGATACGATGGGTAAGTCCTGGGTATTTCTTGTCGCCCTGATCGCCGTGCTGACCGGGCGTGGCACGCGAATACCCGGGCTGCTGCTGCTGCTCGCCTACCTGGCGCCGTTCCTGACCTTCACCAACTTGCAGATCGTGCACGAATACTATGCCTTTGCAAACTATGCGTTTGCGACTGCGATCGTGGCACTGGCGCTCTGGCGGGTGACACGCCTGGAAAACAGATTTTCCGTGTTGCCGGCAACGTTGCTGGCATTGTGGTTATGCGTACTGTCCTGGCATCGTTTGGAGCGGAACTATCTGCCAAGGATGGAGGCTGCCGGAGTACCGACCCGTGTTAGCGAGGTGGCCCGATTCATTGGCGAACACACGCAGCCCCAAGGGGTTGTGATCGCTTTCGGGCTGGATTGGTCTTCGGAGCTTGCCTATTTCGCAGACCGCCGCACCATCATGCTGCCCGACTGGACGCCCGTAGAAGCATTGAAACGACTCGCCGAAGGCGACGAAAGCGCGTTGGGGGGGCTGGCTCTTGCGGCGGTCGTCGATTGTCCGAACAAGTTGCACGATGATCCGAAGCGATCGAACTACTACTCGCGTATTCTGGAGCGACGGCCTACCGGTGCAAGCGCCGAGATCGCGAGTTGCAAGATCTGGTTCGCGCAGCACTAGGAGTGGCGTGCGAACGTCCAGTGGCGGTGTCCGAGATAGCTGCTGATGATCGGAGCGGCTACGCCAATGGCATGTGAGATTTCCCGGGGATGCCAGGTCGCTCCCATCCAGGGCAGGATGAAGTTGTTGAGCAGAAGGCTGATTCCCAGGGTCAACAGGACCGCTGCAGCATTGACCACCGTGAATCGCCATGCCTGTGCTTGCACGGATGTGGCCGCGTCACCGAATACGAAGCGGCGGTTGAGGATAAACGCGGTCACCATCCCTATTAAGTAGGCGAAGACAATCGCGACGGCAAACGGCATTACGAGGTTGAGCAGGATTCGCGAGCAGAAGTTGATCACAGCTGCTATTCCGCCGACCAGCACGAATGCGGCAAAGCGACTGTTCGCAGGCATTACGCGTTGGCTGCCTGCGCGAGTCGGCTTCCAACGGCCAAACTCTCGGCGATGGACCGGTCTTCCGGATAGTAGTAAGACGTGTCAGCCATGAAGAATCCTTTCAGCGGGGTGCGCATTGAGGGCAATATTGCCTGGAAGCCCGGCGGGCAGATGGTCTGCGCGTACTCGTAGCGGTGGCAATGAGCGTCCAATACCCAGTCCGGAGAAAAACGCGGATTGAGTTTATGCAGGTAACCGATGACTTCGTCGATCAGCTGCTCATTACTGTGTCTCCATTTCGGGTGAGTTTTTGGCATATAGAACGGCGCATAAAGGATATGGGCCGACGGATCACTGCCTGGATTCAAATTGCTGTACTCGATCACGCCCGGAATCTCGATCGCCGGATCACTAATGTTCATCCAGAAGTTTTCGCTTATGGCATCGCGCAGTTTGAGAATGACGCATGCAACCGGAATGTTCTCTATGCGCCTGATCGACTCCACGAATTCTGGAGGCAGGCCCGGTACCATGCCGGGAACGTACTGGATCGGCGCGGTTGAAAGCACGCCATCATAGGCGTGGAATCCGTCGTTGGTTCGGACGCCCGTGGTCTTCCCATTCTCCGAAACCACCTCGTCGATGCCGGCGCCGAGCCGAAGTGATCCGCCATGCATCCCGATATGTCTCGCCATTCTGTCAAGCAGGGTGGATGAGCCGCCTTCCAGGTAGCCCATGGTCTCGTTGAACAGATTGCGCCGCGACAGCGCCACGCGCTTGATGCGGGTGCCGATCCAGGAGGCGGAAAGATCGTCGGCGTACTCAAAGAATTTGAGCTCAAATGCCCGCTTCCACATCACGTCGTAGGCCCGGGGGCCGATCCAGCGGGTAATCCACTTGCGCGCGCTCTGCTTGTCCAGTGAGCTCCAGTCCTGAATCCCCTTCGCGTGCATCACATGGAGGGCGTAGCGAAATTTGTCGATTAGCCCGAGATGCGGAAAGGCAAAGAGCGAGCTAGGCGTGCCCCAGTCATGGAGCTTTCCATCGTAGAAGTAGCCCATGCGCGTATCGGTCCAGCGCAGATTGTCGGCCAACCCCAGTTCGTCCAGCAGATTGAATAATGGTTGGTCCGTCTTGCAGATGAAATGGTAGTAGCGCTCGATCTTCATGCCTCCAAAGTCGAAGGCCGCGGACATCCCGCCGATGCGGTCGTCACGCTCGTATACGTCCACCGCGTGGCCCACCTTCTGCAGTTCCATGGCCGCCATGAGCCCCATGGGGCCGCTGCCTATCACCGCGAATCTCTTTTTCATCTGAGGAGTAAGGTTCTGGTTATCAGCGGTCAAGCACGATGTGGCTGTAGCGCGGGTCCGTATAACTTTCTCGGATCGCTTCCTCGAATGCGGTCTGGCGTACGCCGAATGTCGCCGTCGTGTCCACGCCAGCGAAGTCATCGCCAGCGCTGAGTGCCTTCAGCTGGTCGGCCGTGAATGGAGGCCGGGAACTGAAGAGTGCATAGATGCGAAGCAGGGCGGAGAACAATCCGATGGGGATATGGACGATCCGGGTTCTCAGCCGCTTGACACGCTTGATCGTGCGGATGATATCCACGTAATCGATTCGCGTGTCTCCCACGATGTCGTAGATGGCCCCTTCCGGCTCATGTTCCATGCAGTACGCAATACAACGGCAGAAGTCGCGTTCGTAAAGCGGTTGGCGCATGAACCTGCCGTCGCCGGGTATTGGGAACACAGGTGTTCGGGCCATGAAGCGCGAAAGCCAGCCCAAGTGTTTGGGGTCGAACCAGCCGAACATAAGCGTCGGCCGAAGTACGCAGTGACGTAGTCCGCTGGCTGCAACCATGGTCTCCTGTGCACGCTTGGTCCTGGTGTAATCGTCGGTGGCCATCGAATTCACGACCGAGGAACTGACATGCACGACCCAGCGCACATCTGCTGACTTGCATGCTTCCAGTACATGCTGTGTGGCGGTCAAGTTATTGCGAACGAACGGGTCGGAGGTCTTCCCGGTAATCTGGGCGTGCAACTGCACCGCGCAGCAGGCACCCTTGAATTCTTCCTGCCACTTTCCCAGCTCAGCGAGGTCTGCCAGTACCACGCGGACTTCGGGGTGAAGCTGCTGAAGGATGCGCAGATTGTGCGCGTGCTTGTCGATTGCGACAACGTCCGTGTAGCCGCGCTGCCGCAGTTCCACTATCAGATTCTGACCGACGAGTCCCGCCGCACCGGTAATGACGATCTTTTCGTGCGTTCGGGCCATGTCAGATCTTTACTCGACGGAAGATGGACTCAGGAATGGCTTTCACGATGAACATGATGAGCCACCAGAAGCTCGGCAGATAGACCACGGCGCGTCGGCGCGCTATTGCGCGGACGATGCCGGCGGCCACGGCATCCGGCTTCGCCCATAGCGGGCTCTTTCGGAAGGCTGCGGTCATGGGCGTATCCACGAAGCCAGGCTTGATCGTCAGGATATTGATGTCGCGTAGACGTAGGCGTTGGCCCAGGCCGCTGAGGAAGGTGGTAATTGCGGCCTTTGCGCTCCCATATGTGTAGTTGCTGCCTCGCCCCCTGTCGCCAGCCACCGACGAGATCACGGCCAACGTCGCTCCGGCCTGCAGGCGAGACGCAAGTTCGGCGCACAGAGCGATGGTGGCACCGCCATTCGTGGTGAACTCGCGCATCGTCAGGTCGACCGATGCCTCACAGGCGTCCTGGTCGGGGAGCGTGCCGTGCGCGAGAAGGACTACGTCAACTCCGCCGAGGTGGCCCCAGGCGTCGTCGATTGCCTTGGCGTGTGCGGGGAAATCGTTGACGTCCAGCCGACCCACCGTTGCCTGTGTCGCTCCGCGGACACGCAAGTCGTCGGCGATGGCCTCGAGTCGCGCCGCTTGGCGGCCAAGCAAGTGCAAGCTTGCGCCGCGCGCGGCCCAGCGCCTCGCGGTCGCTTCGGCGATCGCGGAAGTAGCGCCGACGATGAGGATTCGTTGCATGTTCACTCCGTGACCCGGCGCCAGAAGCCGGATGTGAATCGGGGGTCGACAAATTCACTGAATGCCTGCCAGTTTGGGTAGGCGCGCTGGAACGATCGCGCTGCTAGGCGGGCGTCTTTGGCTGGATAAACCGCGCCACCGGCTTCGTCGACGATGCGGTCCAGGCGCATGAGGAGCTTTACGGTCCTGTCCCGTTCGTTCGGAAAGTCGAGTGCCAGCGTCGTACCCGGGCGCGGGAACGACAGCATTCCCGATGACCTGCGTGCACCGAACTCCTTGAGCACTGCAAGGAACGATCCAGTCCCGCTGCGCTTGATTTCCTGCAGAAGTGCGTCCACGCCGGGTCGGGCCACAGCTGGCGGCAGCACGCACTGGTATTGCATGAATCCTGCTGGTCCGTACATCCGGTTCCAGTCCGCGATTCCGTCCAGCGGGTAGAAGAAGGGAATCAGATGGACGGCAGAGCGCTTGCGACGCGCCGGCTGGCGCCAGTAGTACAGGGAATTGAAGGGGCGAAGCGTCAACCGATTGACCAGCGACACAGGGGGCGTTAGCGGCACGCGCAAGTTGCGGCGAGGCCAGCCAGGCCTTTCGTGCGGCAGTTGCATGGCATGGTTGGCCCGGGTGAAGTGGCCCCGACCGCGATCGCCTCCTTTCGCAAGGCAGTCGATCCAGGCGACACAGTATTCGTGGGACGCGGCAGATTCTGCGGACAGGATAAAAAATTCTTCCAGTGAGCCGAAGCGGATGTTCTCGCATTCCAGGGAAGATCCGGGGACCCGGCGTAACTGTAGCTCCGCTTCGGTAATCAGCCCAGTCAGGCCAAGCCCGCCGACGGTTGCACCGAACCAGCCTTCGGAATCGTTGGAGGGCTTGCAAATGCGACGGGATCCGTCGCTTCTGAGGAGTTCGAAACCGCGGATGTGATGTCCAAAGGTGCCGGTTCGATGATGGTTCTTGCCATGGACGTCGTTGGCGATGGCGCCGCCAACAGTGACATGTCGGGTGCCAGGAGTTACGGGGAAAAACCATCCTTGTGGCAATGTCAGGGAAATGATTTCATCCAATGTGACCCCAGACTCGCAGCGTAGTCGCCCCGTCTCGTTGTCGAAGGCGATAAAGCGGTCGAGGCCTCGAGTGTGCAGAAGCGTACCGCCGGGGACCAGGCAGCTGTCGCCGTAGCTGCGTCCATTGCCATGTGGCAGTGCCATGCCCTCGAAGGCCGGCAATGGCGCAGAGCGCTCATGCAGCGGCTGCACGAACTGGGACGCGCGCGGATATCGACCCCAGGATTCCCCGGTCCGAGGCATTAGATTGCCACCAGGGCGAAGACCATGCAGGCGAGTATCGCAACCTGACTGACCCTGTCGGTCGCGGCAAAAACTACCGGGTCATCATGCATCTTCCCACGGTGCGCGAGGATCCATGCACGGCTGATCCAGTAGAGCAGCACCGGGCAAATCAACCAAAGCAGCTTGGGTTGATGATAGAGCCGGATGCTCTCAGGGCTGTTGATGTACAGCGCCATGACCATGACCGCGATGTAGCCTGAGGCCGCGCCGAGGGACTGCAGCATCGGCAGGTCATCGACATCGTAGCCACGCCCGTTGGCCCCTCCGTTGGGCGTGCCCTGTATGGCCTGCAGCTCCGTATAGCGCTTCAGCAGGGCCAATGACAGGAAGAGGAACATGCTGAAAGCCAGTAGCCAGAACGAGAGGCCGCCGGAAATCGCAATCGCTCCTCCGATGATGCGTATCGTGTAGAGCCCTGCCAGCATGACGACGTCGACCATGACGACTCGCTTGAGTCGCAGTGAGTAGGCAAGCGTGGCGATGAAATAGGTCAGGAGCACCAGTGTGAAGCGTGGCCCACAGGCCAGGGACAATGCCAGCCCCCCGGCGCCCAGCACCGGCGCCGCGAAAAGGCCATGCAGCAATGGCAGGCTTCCGGCGGCGAAAGGCCTTTTGCGCTTGCGTCGATGCAGGCGATCCGGCGTGAGGTCAAGCAGGTCGTTGAGAACGTAGACGCCAGAGGCACACAGTCCGAAGGCCAGAAACGCCAGTGTCGCATTGGCGACCGCGTCCAGGTCCAGGAAACGATGGGAGGTCAGAAGCGGCAGAAAGACCAGCAAGTTCTTCAGCCATTGATGCAGGCGCATTGCCTTGATCCAGGGCCGTACGCGCTCCGGCGCTGGCCAATGGCCACGCAGTTCGGAAAGCTCGCCAGCCTGCCGGGCCAGCTCGTCGCCATTGTTCACAACCCATGCGCCGGCAGCATGAGACCAGACCTTAAGGTCCACCTTGCCGTTGCCGACGTAGTCGAATCCGCGCTCACCGAACGCTTCGACCAACTGTCGCGCCTTATGGCCGCCAGCGAGGTTGTCCCGGCCGTCGCTAGCCAACACCATTTCGAATAGGCCCAGATGTCTGGCGATGGGTTCGGCCAGCAAGCGGTCCGAAGCAGTGCATAACACGCGTGGCCGTTGGGAGGTCGTGCGCAGGAGTTCGACCACATTCGCGTTGTAAGGCAGCGTTTCCGGCCGCAACGCGATCCGAGAGGCGAGTTCGCGCTTGAGGAACGCCTTGCCGCGCAGCAACCAGAGAGGAATCAGGAAGATGTGAAGCGGAGCGTGGGCCAGCAGAGCCAGTAGCGACTCATAGAGCAGGTCCGTATCGACCAGGCTGCCATCGAGATCCACGCAAAGGGCGAGACCGGGGCCAGCGGATGAGGTGGTGGGTTCGACAGGGGTGCTCATCGGGGCCGGGTTTGAGAGACGCGTGATTATAAGCAGCGATTGTTTCCGTCACTCGCATGCCCACCGAAAGCTTGGATCTCCCCCAGATCTTGCCCTCCGCGACCATCCTCAGGAATTACGGCCCCCATAGGCGGGTCCGGCATGCCAGACCCGCCTAGCGTGTCCTACAGCGCCTTCCCGAGCTCCGGGAGGATCGAAAACAAATCCCCCACCAGCCCAATATCCGCAATCTCGAAGATCGGCGCCTCGCCATCCTTGTTGATCGCCACGATCGTGCCGGCGTCCTTGATGCCGGTCAGGTGCTGGATCGCGCCGCTGATGCCCACCGCGACATACAGCTCCGGGGCGATGATCTTGCCGGTCTGGCCGACCTGCAGCTCGTTCGGCACATAGCCCGCATCCACCGCCGCGCGTGAGGCGCCGACTGCCGCGCCAAGCTTGTCCGCCAGCTGGTAGATGACCTTGAAGTTCTCGGCCGAGCCGACGCCGCGGCCGCCCGATACCACGCGGCGGGCGCTCTGCAGGTCGGGGCGGTCGGACTTGCCAGCGGCCAGTTCGACGAAACGGGTGTGGGCCGGCAGGGCGGTGCCGTCCAGCGACACGGCCACGATCTCGGCGCCGTCGCCCTGCGCCGCTTCCGGCCAGGACGCGGTGCGCACGGTCGCTACGACGACCTGGTCGGCCGGCGCTTCCACGGTGATGATCGCGTTGCCGGCGTAGATCGGGCGCTTGAACGTGTGGCTGCCTTCGACGGCCATCAGATCCGAGACCTGGTTCACGCCCAGCAGGGCGGCGACCACCGGCATCAAGTCCTTGCCGAAGGTGGTCGAGGGGCCGAACACGTGGCTGTAGCCATCGGCGAGGCGGGCGATCTGCGGGCCCAGCACCTGGGCGATCGGATGCGCATTGGCGGAGTGGCTGACCGAGATCACGCGGTCCACGCCGGCGATGCGGGACGCCTGCTGGCAGACGGTATCGCCGTCGATGTCGGCGGCTGCTTCCAGCACTACGACGTGGATGGATTCCGGCTTCAGCGCCTGCGCGGCGCTGACCGTCTTGGCGGTCGAGGCATTGAGTTGGCCGTTGAGGTGTTCGGCGACGATGAGAACCTTGGACATCACAGCAACCCCTTCTGCTTGAGTGCGGCCACCAGCTCGGCGGCATCCTTGACCATCACGCCACGGCTGCGCTTGGCCGGCGCCGCATAATGGGTGGTCTTGAGGCTGTCATTGGCCTCCACGCCGAGGTCGGCGAACGGCACGGTCTCCAGCGGCTTGCTCTTGGCCTTCATGATGTCCGGCAGCTTGATGAAGCGCGGCTCGTTCAGGCGGAGATCGGTGGTGACCACGGCCGGCAACTCCACTTCCAGCGTTTCCAGGCCGGCGTCGACCTCGCGGGTCACCGTAGCCTTGCCTTCGGCGATCGCCAGCTTGGAGGCGAAGGTGGCCTGCGGGCGGCCCCACAAGGTGGCCAGCATCTGTCCGGTTTGGTTGGCGTCGTCGTCGATCGCCTGCTTGCCGAGGATGACCAACTGCGGCTGTTCCTTCTCGACCAGCTTGAGCAGGGCGCGCGCTGCGGTCAGTGGCTGTACGGCGGCATCGGTGACCACGTGGATGGCGCGATTGGCGCCCATCGCCAGGCCGTTGCGCAGGTGCGCGGCGGCGTCGGCGGGAGCCAGGGTGGCGACCACGACTTCGGTGGCGATGCCGGCGTCGCGCAGGCGCAGCGCTTCTTCCAGGGCGATCTCATCGAAGGGATTCGGGGACAGCTTGACGCCATCGGTGACCACGCCGGAGCCATCCGGCTTGACCTGGATGCGGACGTTGTAGTCCACCACGCGCTTGTAGGCGACGAGGATTTTCATCTTGCGGAGATCCTTCAGCTTTACGGAAAGGCCCGGCCGCGGCGGCCGGCACGGGGCATTGAGTCGATTTTAACCGGCAAACCGGCGCCATGCGATGGCGTATGGTGATGCTGCGCCGCAGCAGGGTGGCGGTAAGGTCAGTGCCAAGGCTTTGGCCAACCCGTTATCCTTGCGGACCTTTGCATTTGGCATCAGCGCCTACGGGAGAGACAAGAGTGGTGACGTGGCTTGTAACCGGCGGTGCCGGGTTCATTGGGGGCAATTTCGTGCTGGAAGCGGTGGGACGCGGGGTCAAGGTCATCAACCTTGATGCGCTGACCTATGCCGGAAACCTGAATACCCTGGCGTCGTTGGACGGCAATCCGAACCATGTGTTCGTCCAGGGCGATATCGGCGACAGCGCCTTGGTGTCTCGCCTACTGGCTGAACATCAGCCCGATGCGGTCCTCAACTTCGCTGCCGAAAGCCACGTCGACCGTTCGATCGATGGCCCGGGCGCTTTCATCCAGACCAATGTCGTCGGCACGCTCGGCTTGCTCGAATCGGTGCGCGATTATTGGAAGGCGCTGCCGGAGGGCCGTCGCGATGCTTTCCGCTTCCTGCACGTGTCCACCGACGAGGTGTACGGCACGCTGGGCGAGACCGGCAAGTTCACCGAGACCACGCCTTACGCGCCCAATTCGCCGTACTCGGCCTCGAAGGCCGCGTCCGACCATCTGGTCCGCGCCTTCCACCACACCTACGGGCTGCCGGTGCTGACCACCAACTGCTCGAACAACTACGGCCCTTATCACTTCCCGGAGAAGCTCATTCCGCTGGTGATCGCCAAGGCGCTGGCCGGCGAAGCGCTGCCGGTGTACGGCGATGGCAAGCAGGTACGCGACTGGCTGTTCGTCAGCGACCACTGCGAGGCGATCCGCACCGTGCTGGCCAAGGGCAAGGTCGGCGAGACCTACAACGTCGGCGGCAATTCGGAGCGCCAGAACATCGAAGTGGTGCAGGCGATCTGCGCGCTGCTGGACGAGCGCCGCCCGCGCGCGGACGGCAAGCCGCGCGCCAGCCAGATCACCTACGTGACCGATCGCCCCGGCCATGACCGCCGTTATGCCATCGATGCCTCCAAGCTCAAGAACGAACTGGACTGGGAGCCGAAGCACACGTTCGAGCAGGGCATCGCGTTCACGGTGGATTGGTACCTGGAGAACCAAGGCTGGGTGCGCGGCGTGCTCGACGGCAGCTACCGCCTCGAACGCATCGGCACGACGGCCTGATCAAGGAGCGATGAAATGAGCAACCGCAAGGGCATTATTCTGGCTGGTGGGTCCGGCACCCGGCTGTATCCGATCACCAAGGGCGTCAGCAAGCAGCTGCTGCCGGTGTACGACAAGCCGATGATCTACTACCCGCTGAGCGTGCTGATGCTGGCCGGCATCCGCGACGTGCTGATCATCAATACGCCGCACGAGCAGGCGCTGTTCCAGAACCTGCTCGGCGATGGCTCGCAGTGGGGCATGAATATCCAGTACGCCGTGCAGCCGAGCCCGGATGGACTGGCACAGGCCTATCTGATCGGTCGCGATTTCGTGGCCGGGCAGCCCAGTTGCCTGGTGTTGGGCGACAACATTTTCCATGGCCATGGGCTGACGGAGACGTTGAAGCGCGCTGACGCGCGCGAGCAGGGCGCGACGGTGTTCGGTTATTGGGTGAATGACCCGGAGCGTTACGGCGTGGCCGAGTTCGACGCTGCCGGCAAGGTCATTGGCCTGGAAGAAAAGCCTGCCAAGCCGCGCTCGCATTACGCGGTCACCGGTTTGTATTTCTACGATGGGCGCGCCGCCGATTATGCGGCCGAGCTCAAGCCGTCGCCGCGCGGGGAGCTCGAAATCACCGATCTCAACCGTCGCTACCTGGAGGACGGCTCGCTGCATCTGGAAGCGCTCGGACGCGGTTATGCGTGGCTGGACACCGGTACGCACCAGTCGCTGCATGAGGCGGCCAATTTCATCGAGACCATCCAGGCGCGGCAGGGCCTGCAGGTTTGCTGCCCGGAGGAAATCGCCTTCGGTAACGGTTGGATTGATGCCGCCCAGCTTGAGCGGCTGGCTGCCCCGTTGCGAAAGAATGGCTACGGACAATATCTGCACGAACTCGCGGTACGAGGAGAGGTTCCTTGAAAATCATCGAAACATCACTGGCTGGCTGCGTGGTCATCGAGCCTGCCGTTTTCGGCGACGAGCGCGGATTCTTCTTCGAAACCTGGAATGCGCAGCGGTTCGGCGAGCATGGCTTGCCGACGAAGTTCGTGCAGAGCAACGTTTCATCTTCCTCGAAGGGCGTATTGCGCGGCCTGCATTATCAGTGGCCGCGCCCGCAGGGGAAGTTGGTCAGTGTGTTGGAAGGCGAGGTCTATGACGTGGCGGTGGATATCCGCCGCGGCTCGCCGACGTTCGGGCGCTGGGAAGCCGTTGTCCTCAGTGGAGAAAACCGCAGGCAGTTCTGGATTCCGGAGGGTTTCGCCCATGGCTTCGCGGTGCTCTCCGAGCGCGCCGTTTTCAGTTACCTGTGCACCGACGTTTATGTGAAAGAAGCGGATGCCGGGGTGCGTTGGAACGACGCCGAGATTGCAATCGACTGGCCGATCAGTGCGCCGGTGTTGTCGGCCAAGGACGAGGCTGCGCCCTTGTTGGCGGATATCGCGCCCGAGCGCCTGCCGGTCTACGCGCCGTGAGCACGCTGGTATTTGGCGGCAATGGCCAAGTAGGCCAGGAACTGCTGCGCGCCCTGGCTCCCTTGGGGCCGCTGAAAGCGACGACACGCAAAGAAGTCTTGCCTGACGGGACACCTTGCGAGCTGGCGGATTTCGATGCGCCGGAATCGTTGATTGCGCTGTTGGATCGCGTGCGTCCGACGTACGTAGTCAACGCGGCTGCGTACACCGCGGTCGATCGCGCCGAGCAGGATCGTGAGGCGGCTTTCCGCGCGAACGCGGAATCGCCGGCGGTCATAGCGCAGTGGTGTGCCCGGAACGGCGTGCCGCTGGTGCATTATTCCACCGACTATGTCTTCGACGGCCAGGGTTCGGTACCCTATCCGGTGGACGCCCCGACCGCGCCGCTGGGCGTGTACGGGGAAAGCAAGCTGGCGGGGGAACAGGCCATCCGTGCGTCGGGTGCGCGTCACCTGATTTTCCGAACGGCGTGGGTCTATGCGTCGCATGGGCATAATTTTCTGCGCACGATGCTGCGCGTGGGGGCCGATCGCGATGAACTGAAGGTCGTGGCGGACCAAGCGGGTACGCCGACGCCTGCGGCGCTGATCGCGGACATTACCGCACAGGCACTGGGCGCTGCCGAACAAGCGCCTTCTGGCACTTGGCATCTCACTGCAGCCGGCCAGACCAGTTGGCATGGATTTGCCGAGGAGATCTTCCGGCAGGCTGTGGCGCTGGGGCTGCTCGAGCGGTCACCGACGATCACCGCGATTTCGACGACCGAGTATCCGACGCCGGCCAAACGTCCGGCTTATTCGTGCCTGGACACGACGACCCTGGTGCAGGATTTCGGCGTGACCCTGCCGCCTTGGCAAGCGGGCGTTGCCCGGGTCTTAGCCGAGATCGCCGCCGCGCGCTGACTGCGCGTAGGGTCGGGCAAATCGTTGAACGCTAAACGGCGACGGGTGACCGTCGCCGTTCTGCTTTCCAGCGCCATGGAGCCGCTCAAGCGCGCCCGTAGGTGTCCTCGAAACGGACGATGTCGTCCTCGCCCAAATAACTGCCGGACTGAACTTCGATCAGCTCGAGTGGCAGCTTGCCCGGATTGCGCAGACGATGGGTCACGCCCAGCGGGATGTAGGTGCTCTGGTTTTCCGTGAGCAGCAACACTTCCTCGCCGCGAGTCACCTCCGCTGTGCCGCTGACCACGATCCAATGCTCGGCGCGGTGGTGGTGCATCTGCAGGCTCAGCGTGGCACCTGGCTTGACGGTGATGCGTTTGACCTGGAAACGCTGGCCGTTGTCGATCGAGTCGTAGGCGCCCCACGGACGATAGACCTTGCGGTGCCAGGTGGCTTCGGAGCGCTTGTCTTGCTTGATACGCGCAACGACTTCCTTGACCTCCTGCATGCGCTCGCTCTTGCCGACCAGGACGGCGTCGACGGTTTCGACCACGACGACGTCGTCCAGTCCGATCAGCGCGATCAGGCGATCGCCGTACGCATAGGTATTGCGGCAGTCGATCGCGATGACGTCGCCATGGTGCGCGTTGCCGTCCGGATCCTGTTCGGACACGTCGCGTAGGGCGGCCCATGAGCCGACATCGCTCCAACCCGCGTCGAGCGGAACCACCGCCGCATCGGCGGTCTTTTCCATCACGGCGTAGTCGATGGAATCGGAAGGAACTGCCGCGAACGCCTGTTTGTCCAGACGGGTGAAGTCCGCATCGCGCTTGGCCTGGTTCCAGGCCTGGCGAACGCCCTCCAGCATCGCAGGATTGAACTTCTCCAACTCGGCCAGATAGCGCGAGGCCTTGAACAGGAACATGCCACTGTTCCAGAAGTACTCGCCGGAGGCGACGTAGCCTTTTGCGGTCGTCAGGTCGGGCTTCTCGACGAAGCGCTCAACCGCACGCACGCCGCTGCCGGAAGCTGCCTTGATGTAGCCATAGCCGGTCTCAGGTCCGCTCGGCACAATGCCGAAGGTCACGAGCTTGCCACTTTCCGCAGCCGTGACGGCATCGCGCACCGCGCGCTGAAATGCGCTCTCGTCCGCGATGACGTGGTCGGACGGCAGCACCAAAAGCAAAGCATCGTCGCCGTCGCGGGTGGCTTCCAGGGCGGCGACTGCGATGGCGGGCGCAGTGTTTCGTCCAATCGGCTCGAGCAGAATGGCCTGTGGCGTGGCGCCGACTTGTTGCAGTTGTTCGGCAGCCACGAAACGGTGTTCTTCGTTAGCGACGACTAACGGCGCACGGCCGGCAATCGGGGCTACGCGGCGCCACGTTGCCTGCAGCATGGTCAGGTCCTCGGCCAGTGCGAGAAACTGCTTCGGGTAGGCTTCGCGCGACAACGGCCACAGTCGCGTACCGGAACCGCCAGAGAGAATGACGGGGAGAATGTTGTTCATGAGTGAGTCCTCGACGGGGGGATCAGGCCTCGATCAGGCTTGCAATTTCCTTAGTGCGATCTCGCAACAGCGCTTGGTCGCCTCGCGTTTCCACGTTCAGGCGCAGCAGGGGTTCCGTGTTGGAGCTGCGCAGGTTGAAGCGCCAGGCGCCGAAGTCTGCGCTTACGCCGTCGGTGTGATCGAGCGCGGGCTGCAGCGGTGCAAAGTGGGCCAGCACGCGGGCCACCGATGCCTTGGCATCGGCGACCTTGAAATTAATCTCGCCGCTGCAGGGGAAGGCGGCCATACGGTCTTCCACCCATTCGGCGAGCGATTTGCCGCTGCGCGAGACCAGATCGGCGATCAGCAGCCAGGGAATCATGCCGGAATCGCAGTACGCGAACTCGCGGAAATAGTGGTGTGCGCTCATCTCGCCGCCGTAGACGGCGTTCTCGGCGCGCATCTTCTCCTTGATGAAGGCGTGGCCGCTCTTGCACAGCACTGGCACGCCGCCAGCGGCCTCGACCATCTCGACGGTGTTCCAAACCAGGCGCGGATCGTGCACGACCTTGCCCCCTGGCTGCTTGGCCAGGATCGCCTGTGCGAGCAGGCCGACCAGGTAATAGCCCTCGATGAATCGGCCGTTCTCGTCGAAAAAGAAACAGCGGTCGAAGTCGCCGTCCCACGCGATGCCGAAGTCGGCCTTGTGTTCGCGTACCGCGTTGGCGGTCGCTTCACGGTTTTCCGGCAGCAGAGGATTGGGGATGCCGTTGGGGAAGTTGCCGTCGGGCTCGTGGAAGACGCGGATGAAATCGAAGGGCAGGTGTGGGGCCAGCAGATCGATGATCGCGCCGGCCCCGCCGTTGCCGGCATTGACCACGAGCTTCAAGGGTTTGAGCGCGGGGCGCTCGACATAGCTGAGCAAATGCTCGATGTAAGCGGCTTTGTCCGGCCGCGATTGCTGGGCGGCAATCGGCTCGACCGCCGTTCTACGATCAGCTTCCACCGCATCGGAAATAGCGAACAGGCCAGTGTCGGAGCTGATCGGACGCGCGCCTTCACGCACCAGCTTCATTCCGTTGTAATCCATCGGATTGTGGCTGGCAGTCACCATCACGCCACCGGCCGCACCGAGGTGGTCGGTCTGGAAATAGACCTCTTCCGTGCCGCACAGGCCGATGTCGATGACTTCGCGGCCCGCGCCGCGCAGACCCTGGGCCAGCGCGTCCTGCAGTTTTGGGCTGGTCAGGCGTACGTCGTGTCCCACGACCACTGCCCCCGCCTCTGTAAGCTGTGCCGCCAGCGCCACACCAATTCTCCGCGCCATGTCCTCGTTGAGCTCGTCGGGCACGCGGCCACGGATGTCGTAGGCCTTGAAGGCGGGCAACGTCATGCGGAACTCCTGGACATTTCGGGAACCCGAGTTTAACGGGCCGAGGCGGTCCGGCGCACGAGGGGCTAGTCCTTTCGACCAACGGGACAGGCCGCGGTCAGCCGCTAGAATGGGCGCCTTACATCAACGAGGTGAGGGCGGTGATGGGCAATACGGCAGAGCGGGCCGGTACGCGCGGCAAGCATTACCCCAGCGCGGAAGCGGCGTTGACCGGCGTGGTGGCCGATGGACAGACCTTGGCGGTGGGCGGCTTCGGCCTGTGCGGCATTCCCGAGGCGTTGATCGCTGCGTTGCGTGACAGCGGTGTGAAGGGGTTGACCGTGATCTCCAACAATGCCGGCGTGGACGGATTTGGCCTCGGCCTGCTGCTGGAGACGCGGCAGATCCGCAAGATGATTTCTTCGTACGTGGGCGAGAACAAGGAATTCGAGCGGCAATTCCTGTCCGGCGAGCTGGAGCTGGAGTTCAATCCGCAGGGCACCCTTGCCGAGCGCTTGCGCGCTGGCGGTGCGGGCATTCCGGCGTTCTACACCGCCACCGGCTACGGCACGGTGGTGGCCGAAGGCAAGGAGACGCGTGAGTTCGACGGCAAGCAGTACGTGATGGAGACCGCGTTGCGCGCCGATGTTTCGCTGGTGAAGGCCTGGAAGGCGGACACCTCGGGCAACCTGGTGTTCCGCAAGACCGCGCGCAACTTCAACCCGGCCTGCGCCATGGCGGGGCAACTGTGCATCGTCGAAGTCGAGGAACTGGTCGAGGTGGGCCAGATCGATCCGGACCAGGTGCACCTGCCGGGCATTTATGTCGATCGCATCGTCGTCAACGCGCAGCCGGAAAAGCGCATCGAGCAGCGCACCGTGCGCAAGGAGTCGAAATAATGGCCTGGACCCGCGATGAGATGGCCGCGCGTGCGGCGCGCGAGTTGACCGATGGCGCCTACGTGAACCTGGGGATCGGGTTGCCGACCCTGGTGGCCAACCATATTCCCGAGGGCGTGGACGTGTGGCTGCAGTCGGAAAACGGGCTGCTCGGCATCGGCCCGTTCCCGACCGAGGACGAGGTCGACGCCGACCTGATCAACGCCGGCAAGCAGACGGTGACCGCGCGCGCTGGCGCCAGTTATTTCGGCAGCCACGATTCGTTCGCGATGATCCGTGGCGGCCATATCGACCTGGCGATCCTCGGCGCGATGCAGGTGACCGACCAGGGCGACATCGCCAACTGGATGGTGCCCGGCAAGATGGTCAAGGGAATGGGCGGCGCGATGGACCTGGTGGCCGGGGTCAAGCGCGTGGTGGTGCTGATGGAGCATGTCGCAAAGGACGGTGGCCACAAGATCCTGCCGCAATGCGACCTGCCGTTGACCGGCGTGGGCGTGGTGGATCGGATCATCACCGATTTGGCGGTGTTTGATGTGACGCCGGCAGGGTTGAGGTTGGTGGAGATGGCGGAGGGGGTGGCGTTGGACGAGTTGCGGTCTCGCACCGGCGTGCCCTTTATCGAAGACGAACGGGATCGCGATCAAGAGATGAGAGTTGAAGGATGAGATTTCTGGTCTGTGGCGGCGCCGGCTATGTTGGCTCGCATGCCTTGTTGCGGCTCCTTCAGCTGGGGCATGAAGCTGTCGTGTTCGACAACCTCTCCACAGGCCATCGCCAGGCCGTGGGGGATTGCGAGTTGGTGGTTGGAGATCTGCTGGATGCCGGCGCCATCAGGAAGGTATTGGCCGAAAGGCGCTTCGATGCAGTCATGCATTTTGGCGCCTCGTCGCTGGTGGAAGATTCCCGGCGCATTCCTGTTTCGTATTACATCAACAACGTAGCGGGAACATTGAACCTGCTTGACGCGATGGTGTCGGTCGAGGTGTCAAAACTCGTTTTTTCTTCTTCGGCGGCGGTCTTTGGGGAGCCGATCGCAGCCAGGATCGATGAAGCTCATCCATGTTCGCCAATCAACCCTTACGGACAGAGCAAGCTGTTCGTCGAGCGTATTCTTCAGGATGCTGCCGTCGCATATGGCTTGAGATCGGTGGCGCTGCGCTACTTCAACGCAGCTGGTGCTGATCCTTCCGGAACGATCGGAGAGTCGCACCAGCCGGAAACACATTTGATTCCGAATGCCCTGCGGAGCGGAGTGGGCGGTGTTCGCTTGCGTATCCATGGCAACGACTACCCAACTGAAGACGGTACCTGCGTTCGCGACTATGTCCACGTTAACGATTTGGCGGATGCTCACTTGCTCGCAGCCGAGTACCTGGCCGGCAACGCTGGCGCGCACGTTTTCAATCTCGGCAACGACGACGGCTTTTCCGTAATGCAGATCGTCCGGGCGGCTTCCAAGGTGACAGGTCGACAGATAGCCTACGATTCGGCGCCGCGCCGCGAAGGCGACCCCGCGATGCTGGTCGCCAATAGCCAGCGCGCAAGGAAATTACTGGGTTGGCGTCCGCAGTGGACCAACGTCGAGGACATCATCGCCTCGGCATGGCGATGGCATAGCGCGTCGCGCTATTAAGCGCAGCCGCCGCCTCACAGATTCTGGTAATTCGGCCCCGAGCCACCTTCCGGGGTCACCCAGTTGATGATCTCGTAGGGGTCCTTGATGTCGCAGGTCTTGCAGTGCACGCAATTGGCGGCGTTGATCTGCAGGCGCTTGCCGGTGGCCGCGGCGGCATCGTCGACGATCTCGTAGACGCCGGCCGGGCAGAAACGGGTGCAAGGGTTGTCGTATTCCTGCGCGCAGCGGGTCACGCAGATCTGCGGGTCGAGCACGTGCAGGTGCACCGGCTGGTCTTCGTCATGCTCGGTGGCGGCGAAGTACACGCCTTGCAGGCGGTCGCGCGGGGCCAGCTCGCGTTGCACGTAGTCGCGCACGGGCTCTTCGTGTTCGCCGAGCTGGTCCAGCGAATTCCAGTCGGGCTTGTTCTTCAGCGTCCACGGCGACAGGCCGGCGGTCGCGGTTTCCCAGGCGGCATTGGCCAGGCCGAACCACAGGCCTTTCTTGAAACCGGGCTTGATGTTGCGGACCTTCTTGAGCTCGTGCATCGCGTCGGAATCGCGCAGCCTGGCGTCGAAGCCTTCCGGCGCCAGCTGCGATGCGACCAGGTGTTCGGCGGCGAGCATGCCGCTGCGGATCGCCTGGTGGGTGCCCTTGATCTTGGGCACGTTGAGCAGGCCGGCGGTATCGCCGATCAGCAATGCGCCGGGCATTTCGACCTTGGGCAGCGATTGCCAGCCGCCGGTGACGATCGCGCGCGCGCCGGCCGACAGGATGCTGCCGCCTTCGAGCAGCGGTTTGACCGTGGGGTGGTTCTTCCATTGCTGGAAGGCCTCCCATGGCTTGTACTCGGGGTCGTGGTAGTCCAGGCCGCTGACGTAGCCCAGCGCGACCTGGTTGTTCTCCAGGTGGTACAGGAAGCTGCCGCCGTAGGTGTGGTTGTCGGCCGGCCAGCCCAGGGTGTGGACGATCTTGCCCGGGGTGACGCGGCCTTCGGGTACTTGCCACAGTTCCTTGATGCCGATGGAGTAGGACTGCGGATCGCTGTCGGCGTCCAGGCCGAAGCGCTTGATCAGGCGCTTGGTCAGGTGCCCGCGCGCGCCCTCGGCCAGCACGGTGACCTTGGCGTGGATGTCGATGCCGGCGGTATAGCCGGGCTTGTGCGAACCGTCCTTGGCCACGCCCATGTCGCCGATGCGCACGCCGATGACCTTGCCATCGTCGGCGTGCAGCGTCTCGGCGGCGGCGAAGCCGGGGTAGATCTCCACGCCCAGCGCCTCGGCCTGCGGCGCCAGCCAGGCGCACATCGCGCCCAGGCTGACGATGAAGTTGCCGTGGTTGCGCATGCCCGGGGGCACGATCGGGAACTTGGTGCCGCCGTCCTTGCTGAGATGCCAGAACTCGTCTTCGCCGGCCGGCACGCAGATCGGTGGCGGGTTGTCGCGCCAACCCGGCAGCAGCGCGTCCAGCGGCGCCGGTTCGATGACCGCGCCGGACAGGATCTGCGCGCCGATCGTGCTGGCCTTCTCGATCACGCACACCGACAGTTCCGGATTGAGCTGCTTGAGCCGGATGGCGAAGGCCAGGCCGGACGGACCCGCGCCGACGGTGACGACGTCGTACTCCATCACGTCACGCTGGATTGCTTCGGCCGCGCCCGCGCCGACTTCCGATTCCGACATCTGCTCCGCTCCCGTTGGCTCTTGCTTCAATGGCTGCCCCCATTTTCAGGGTTTGCGAGGGGGTGGGCAAATTCCGGACGCTGGCGTATGGCGGGAGCGGCGCCGCTGCATGCTAGCGTCGGGCGATGCGGATCGAACTGCCCGGCGCTGAAATCGACTGGATCCCGGGTTGGCTGGCCGCCCCGGACGCTGAAATCCTGCGGTTACAGCTCATCGACCAAGTGGACTGGGAGGTTCACCGGATCCGCCTGTTTGGGCGCGAGGTCGATTCGCCGCGTCTGAGCAGTTGGATCGGCGATGCGCAGGCCCATTACCGCTATTCGGGGGCCGACTTCGTCTCGCGTCCCTGGCCGCCCGCGCTGCAGCCGCTGCGCCAACGTTTGCGGGCCGAGCTGGGGGCGGATTTCAACAGCGTGCTGGTCAACCGCTACCGCGATGGCCGCGATGCGATGGGCTGGCACAGCGACGACGAGCCCGAACTGGGGCCGGCGCCGCTGATCGCTTCGCTGAGCCTGGGCGCGCCGCGGCGCTTCGTCTTCAAGCATCGCCACGACGCGACGCTGAAGCGCGAGCTGCTGCTCGGCCATGGCGATCTGCTGTTGATGGCGGGGCAGACCCAGCGCGATTACCGCCATGCGTTGCCGCGCACGGCACGGCCGGTGGGCGAGCGGATCAACCTGACGTTCCGGCGCATCTTGCCCTTGCAGGAGCGGCTTCAGCCGCGACCGCGGGAGGGCGGTGGTCGCGGCTGAAGCCGCTCCTGCAAGGGCGAACGCGACAGCGACCGGCAGGGGCTGTCAGCGCGCCGGACGGCCGAGCCGCGCGGCGTCCTGCTGGCCGGCGGTCAAGGTCCAGCCGACCACGTCGCTGGCCGTCTGTTGCAGGGCCTGCTCGAAGGCGGCGGCGACCGAGCCCACGTCGGTGGCGCTGGCCGGCTTGGCGATCAGGAAGGTGCGCGAGGCGACCACCCGCTGGTCATTGCTGTGCAGCAGCTTGGCGTTGAGTTCGATCGTCGCCGAAGGCAGCGCCTGGCCGGCGTAGTCCGATTCGAAGCGACGCAGGTCGGTGACCAGCCGATAGTCGGCGCGGATGCCATCGCTGGTGCGTCCCACGCCGCTGATCTTGCCGCTGTCTTCGAACGCGCGCAGCAAGGTGCCCTCGAGGATATCGGTCGCCGGCTGCGACCAGGTCGCGCCGTGGTAGACCTGCAGTTCGGCCGGCACGGGACGCACGTTGATGCGCGGGCTGTCCACCAGGCGCGAGGCGGTCGGCTTGACGATCGCCAATTGCCAACCGACCTGCGGCCAGGCGGCATCGGGCGGCACGTGGACGTCGGGCGAATAGATCGTCACCGGATCGCGGCTGCCACCGCCGAGCAAGGAGGAGCAGCCGGCGAGCGCCAGCATCGAACAGGCGCACACCCAGGTCAGTAAGCAACGCGTCGGCTTCATTTGGGTTCGAACTCCTTCGGGGCGTCGCGACCGAGCAGGTAGCGCGCGGGGTTGTTCTCCAGCCGGTCGCTGACCCGGCGCAGATCGCGGATCAGCCCGCGCAGTTCGGTCAGGGTCGGGCCGAGCTGGGCCAGCCCGTCGTTGGCGAAACTATTGATGGCCGCACGGTTGTCGCCAAGGATGCCATTGGCGTTGTTGGCTGCCGAATCCAGCTTGGACAGGGTGGAATCGAGCTTGTCGAGGATCGGCGGCAGCTGTTGCACCAGGTTGTGGTCCAGGCGCTGCACGGCGCCGTTGGTGGTGGTCAGGGTCTGGTCGAGTTTGCGCGCGGCGTCGCGCGCGCTGATCAGCAGCGCCTGCACGCCTTCATCGCGATTGCTGATCGAGTTGCTGACTTTTTCCAGGTTCTGCAGCGTGGCCGAGATGCTGGCGACGTTGCGGTCGCTGAGCACCTGGTCCAGCCGTTCGACGATGCGGTTGGCGGTGTCGGTGATGTTCTGCAGTGCCGATGGGGTGGTCTGGATGACCGGCGCATCGCTCTTGTCCACCGAGGTCAGCGCCGGCGATTCGGGCGTGCCGCCGCTGAGCTGGATGATCGACGGGCCGGTGAGGCTGGTGATGGCGAGCTTGGCGCGGGTGTCGGTCTTGATCGGCGTGTTCGAGTTCAGGCGGATCCGCGCGACCACCTGGCGCGGATCGTTCGGGGCCAGGGTCAGCTCGGTGATCGAGCCGACCGCGATGCCGTTGTACTGGACCGGGCTGCCGACCGACAGGCCGGTGACCGCCTCGCGGAACACCACCCGGTACTCCTGCCAGGTGCGGTCGGAGGAGTACTTGGCCGCCCACAGGCCGAACAGCAGCAGGGCCAGTCCGGCGACGATCGTGAAGGCGCCGATCAGCACGTAGTTGGCTTTGGTTTCCATCAGGCGGTTTCCATCAGGTGGTTTCGCTGTGTGCGTGCTTGGCGTCGCGGGCGGCCCGCGCGCGCGGGCCGTGGAAGTATTCCTGCACCCAGGGGTGATCGATGCGTTCGATCTCCGCCAGCGGCGCGGTGGCGATCATCTTGCGGTCGGCCAGCACCGCCACGCGGTCGCAGATGGCGTACAGCGTGTCCAGGTCGTGGGTGATCAGGAACACGGTCAGGCCGAGGGCTTGTTGCAGGGTACGGATCAGGCGGTCGAACGCGGCCGCGCCGATCGGGTCCAGGCCGGCGGTGGGCTCGTCCAGGAATAGCAGCGGCGGATCCAGCGCCAGTGCGCGTGCCAGGCCGGCGCGCTTGCGCATGCCGCCGGACAGCTGCGAGGGCAGCTTCTCCAGCGCATCGGCAGGCAGCCCGGCCAATTTGATCTTCAGCAGCGCCAGCTCGTAGAACCAGCGCTCGGGAAACTCGCGGTGGTATTCCTTCAGCGGCACCTGCACGTTCTCGCCGACCGTCAACGAGGAAAACAATGCCCCGTCCTGGAACAGCACGCCGGTGTTGCGGGTGATGTGGTCGCGGTCGGCCGGATCCTCCGAGGCCGCGTCCACGCCGAGCACCTCGATCTGCCCGGCGTCGGGCCGGCGCAGGCCGAGGATGCTGCGCATCAGCACCGACTTGCCGGTGCCCGAACCACCGACCACGCCGAGGATCTCGCCGCGGCGCACGTCCAGGTCCAGGTCTTCGTGCACGACCTGGGCGCCAAATCGATTCACCAGCCCGCGCACCGAGATGAGGATCTCGGCGTCCTCCTGCGGGCCGTCGCGGGTGATGGGCGGGGTTTGCGGTGCGTGTGCCATCACCAGCCCACCTTCATGAACCACAGCGCCGCGATCGCATCGAGGATGATCACCAGCGAAATCGTCTGCACCACGCTCGAGGTCGTGCGCTCGCCGACCGACTGCGCGGTGCCGGTGACCTTCAGGCCTTCCAGGCAGCCGATGAGGGCGATCACCAGTGCGAAGATCGGCGCCTTCGACATGCCGACCAGGAAGTGCCGCACCTGCATCGTCTCGTGCATGCGCGACAGATACATCTGCGGTGGGATGCCGAGGTCGAAGGCGCCCACGGTCACGCCGCCGGCCAGGCCGGCGATCATGGCGATGAAGGTCAGCAAGGGCAGCGTGATCAGCAGCGCCAGAATCCGCGGGATCACCAGCAGGTCGATCGGATCCAGGCCCAGGGTCTGGATCGCGTCGATCTCCTCGCGCGATTTCATCGCGCCGATCTGCGCGGTGAACGCACTGGCGGTGCGGCCGGCAAGCACGATGGCCGTCAGCAGGACGGCGAATTCGCGCAGGAAGGCGATCGAGACCAGCTCGACCACGTAAATCTCCGCACCGAAGTCGCGCAGGATGGTCGAGCCGAGGAAGGCGATGACCGCGCCGACCAGGTAGGACAGCAGGACCACCAGCGGCACGGCGTCCAGGCCGACCTGCTCCATGTGGCTGACCGTGGCGGTCAGCCGGAACCGCCGCGGCTCGCGCAGCAGCCGCGCGATCTTCACCAGGTTCTCGCCCAGGAAGCTGGCCAGCTGGACGATGTCCTTGCCGGTGTGGTGCACGGTGCGGCCGAGGCGCTCCAGCGCGGCGGCGAAGCCGTAGTCGCGGCGTGGCTTGGGCCGGTCGTCCTCGAGTTCCTCGATCGTGAATACCAGGGCGCGGTGCTCCTGGCGGAACTCGATCGCCTCCTGGGCCAGTCCCGCGCGCGCGGCGTAGCGCAGCAGCGCCAGCACGCCGGCCGAATCGAGCTGGCTGATGCCGCTGGCATCGATCAGGCGGGTATCCTGGGGCAGGTCCTGCAAAAGGCTGGCCGCGTCCACGGCGGTGGCCAATACCCAACTGCCGGACAGGCGGATCCGCGCGGGATCCTGCTCGTCCGCTTGCAGGGAAGGAGGGTGATAGCGGGTCACAGGGCGCATTCGGGCCGCAGCATACATGGGGTGGCGTCATTGGCGAATGCGCGACGCGCGTCCGTGGCCAATGCCGGTATGCCGGTTTACAGGCGGGGGAGGGCTGGACACACTTGCCGGACCCGCCGCCCGCGGGTTCCCGCCCCACCGTCTGCGAAAAGGCCGAATGTCCGTCGCTGCTCCCGCCACGCCGTCCACCAGTGCCACCTATGCGCAACGGGTGGCGTTCGTCGCCGAGATCGCCGGCCGCCTGCATAGCTACGGCACCACCGCGCAGCGGCTGGAGGCGGCGCTGGTGGCGCTGTCGCAGCAACTGGGCCTGGATTGCGAGCCGTGGTCGAACCCGACCGGGGTGATCCTCAGTTTCAGCGACCCCAGCAAGTCGATCGGTTCCAGCGACATCACCCGCGTGATCCGCCTGGCGCCCGGCGAGAACGATCTCCACAAGCTCAGCGTGGCCGACTACATCGCCGACAGCGTGGCCAGCGGGCGCATGAGCATCGCGCAGGGCCATACCGCGCTGCGCCGCCTGGACCGCGAAGCGGACAACCGCAGCAAGGCGCTGCAAGTCGTGGCGTTCGGCCTGGCCGCGGCCAGTGTCGCCGGGCTGTGGAAGCTGCCCTGGCTGGACATCGCCACCGCCGGCACGATCGGCTTGCTGATCGGCCTGCTCACCCAGTACACCGATCGCCGGCCGGCGACCAAGGAGGCCGGCGATGCGTTGGCCGCACTGCTGGCCGGTACGGTCGCCACGCTGGTGGCTTCGCTGGTGGGCTCGCTCAATCTCAACACCGTGATCATCGCCTCGCTGATCGTGCTGCTGCCTGGCATGGCGTTGACCAACGCGGTCAACGAGCTGGCCAGCCAACATTGGGTGTCGGGGACTGCGCGGCTGGCCGGCGCGGTGACCACCGTGCTGAAGCTCACCGTCGGCGCGATGATCGCGGTGACCTTGACGCGCTATCTGGGCCTGGAGCCGCTGGTGCGCGCGGTGCGGCCGCAGGCGCATTGGGTGGAATGGGCCTCGCTGCTGGTGGCTGCTTACGCGTTCGCCGTACTGTTCAAGGCGAACCGGCGCGACTACGGATGGGTGATGGCGGCGGCGATCGCCGGTTACGTGATCGCGCGCTACGCCGGCCAGGAGTGGGGCAGCCCGGCCGGTGTGTTCTGTTCGGCGATGCTGCTGACCGCCGGCGGCAATCTTTTCGGGCGCACCATCCAGAAGCCGGGCGCGTTGGTTCGCCTGCCCGGCATCATCATGCTGGTGCCGGGCAGCACCAGCCTGCGCGGCTTCCTCAACCTGGTGCAGCAGCAGAATTTCGATGTCGGCCAGGCCGCGTTCCTGGCGGTGACCAATATCGTGATGGCGCTGGTGGCAGGACTGTTGTTCGGCAACCTGCTGATCCCGGCGCGCAAGAATCTTTGATCCAGATCCGATGATGGTCCGCCGATTAGGCAGCCAGCAGGCAGGCGCGCGTTTGTTCAGGCGCAATCGGATGGGCCCCGGCGCGGCCTGCGGGCCTTCGCGGCGAATGTCCCCCGGCAGCCGCCTTGCGGCGACTGCCTCCTCCTTGATTTCGCCGCGAAGGCCCGCAGGCCGCGCCGGGGCCCATCCGATTGCGGCCGCAGCAACCGAGCCGCGATTTCCCCGTGATTGGCGAAAGAACAAAAAACGCCGGCCTCAGGCCGGCGTTCGTTGATCGCATCGATCGCGAGGGCCGCGATCGGCGCTTATTTCTTCTTGATGAGGAAATCTTCGACCTTCTTGCCCTTGGTGAGCAGCTCGGCCATCCAGCGCGGGTGCTTGCCGCGGCCGGTCCAGGTTTCCTTGGGGTTGCCCGGATTGCGGTACTTCGGCGCCACCTTGCCGAGCTTGCGGCCGGCACGCGGGGATTTCTTGGCGACCGCCTTGCGTGCGCTGGGCGCACCGCCGGTGCCGAACACTTCTTCGATGGTGTAACCCTCGGCCTTGGCCGCACGGACGAGCTGGGCGCGCACCTTGGCGATCGGAGTGCGCTTGGCGACGACGGTCTGCCGCTTCTTCGCGTTCTTGATCAGTGCACCCAGTTGCTTGGCCGACAGGCCGGTCAGATCGATGGACATCACTACTCCGGAGTGGATGGAAAGGGGAAAGCCATCCCTTGGCATTCCGAATCATCATAGTGCCGGAATATTGGCGCGGCAAACGCATCCCCGCGCGGGGATGCGTTATTGCAGCCATTAAGTGCGCATATTCGTATTTACTGGCCGGCCAATCGCGACAATAGCGCAGCCTTGTCGAGATTCTCCGCCGCCTCGGCACGGCGCGCGCGGTATTCGAAGGTGCCGGCCGCCACGCCGCGCTCGGATACCACGATGCGATGCGGAATGCCGATCAGCTCGATGTCGGCGAACATTGCGCCCGGGCGCAGGCCGCGATCATCGAGCACCGCATCCATCCCGGCCGCCTGCAACTCGGCGAGCAGCGATTCGGCGGCCGCGGTCACGGCCGCGTCGTTCTTCGGATTGATCATGCACACCGCCACTTGCCAGGGTGCCATCGGCTCTGGCCAGATGATGCCGGCGGCGTCGTTGTTCTGCTCGATCGCCGCGGCGACGATGCGCGATACGCCGATGCCGTAGCAGCCCATGGTGAGGGTGGCGGCCTTGCCGTTTTCGTCCAGCACGGTGGCCTTCAGCGCTTCGGCGTACTTGCGGCCGAGCTGGAACACGTGGCCGACCTCGATGCCGCGCGCGATACGGATCTCGCCGCCGTCGGCAGCGCGGTCGCCGGCCACCACGTCACGAATATCGGCCACCGCTTCCGGCTCGGGCAGGTCGCGGCCCCAGTTGACGCCGGCCAGGTGGTAGCCGGCCTCGTTGGCGCCGACCACGAAATCGGCCATCGCCGCGACGTCGCGGTCGGCCACCACGCGGATCGGCTGGCGCGGCGCGACCGGGCCCAGGAAGCCCGGCTCGCTGCCGAGGAACTGCTGGATCTCGGCTTCATTGGCCAGGCGATGTTCGCCCAGGCCGGCGACCTTGCGCAGCTTGATCTCGTTGACGGCATGGTCGCCGCGCACCAGCACCAGCACGAACCGGCCCTCGCCATCGACCATCGCGACCGACTTGACCGTGCGCTGCAGCGCAATGCCGAGCAACGCGGCCACCTGCTCGCAGGTCTTCTGGGTGGGCGTGTCGACCTTGCGCAGCGCTTCGGCCGCGGCCGGGCGCGGGCCGGGTTCGGCCGCCACGGCGGCCTCGACATTCGCCGCGTAGTCGGAGCCGGTGGAAAAGGCCAGCGAGTCCTCGCCGGACTCGGCGATGACATGGAATTCCTGCGAGGCATCGCCGCCGATCGCGCCGGAGTCGGCCTGCACCGAGCGGAACTCCAGGCCCAGGCGCGTGAAGATGCGGCTGTAGGCGGCCTTCATGTTTTCGTATTCGCGCACCAGGTCGGCGTCATCGAGATGGAAGGAATAGGCGTCCTTCATCAGGAACTCGCGCGCGCGCATCACCCCGAAGCGTGGCCGGATCTCGTCGCGGAACTTGGTCTGGATCTGGTAGAAGTTGACCGGCAGCTGCTTGTAGCTGCTCAGCTCCTGCCGCGCATAGTCGGTGATCGCTTCTTCGGCGGTCGGGCTGTAGCAGTAGTCGGCGTCCTTGCGGTCCTTGATCTTGAGCAACTGGTCGCCGAATTTCTCCCAGCGTCCGCTCTCTTCCCACAGCTCGCGCGGCTGGATCGTCGGCAGCAGCAGTTCGATCGCGCCGGCGCGGTCCATTTCTTCGCGCACCACGGCCTCGACCTTGCGCAGGACCCGCAATCCCAGCGGGGCCCAGATGTACAGGCCGGAGGCGAGCTTGCGGATCATGCCCGCGCGCAGCATCAGCTGGTGGCTGAGCAGCTCGGCGTCGGCGGGAGTTTCCTTGGTGGTGCGGAGGTGGAACCGGGACAGGCGCATGGCGGACTTGGCAGGGGCGGAAGGGCTATTTTGCCCGGAGCCGGCGCCGAAGGGGGATTGCACCCGCCCCGCGTGCGCCGGGGCGGGTGGGGCCAGGCCGGTTTAGCCGCCCGATGTCTGCGGGCAGTACGCCCGGACCGCGGCTTCGGCCAGGTTGCGCTGGGCATCACGCTGGCTGTCGTCCAGCAGGGTGTCGCCCTTGCCGTCGCCGTCGGTGTCCTGCATCACCTGCTTGTTGCCGCCGAGCAGACTGAGATTCTGGCGCGCGGTGGTGCACTGCGGCGATTCGGCCGTGGCCGCCTGGGTTTCCGGCTGGACCGGGTCGCTGCCGTCCATGCGCCGCGCTTCGGCGCGCTGGCCGGGCGGCGGCGTTTCGGAGTAGTGGGTCACGCCGTTGGCGTCCTTCCACTTGTACATGTCGGTGGCAGCGGCCGACGCGGAGGCAAACAGCAATAGGCCACACAGGCCGGTCGAAAGACGCATGACGATTTCCCCAGGAGGTTCCCGGGGCCGATTGCAGCACCCGCCGGCCCGGCTGCGCAAGTCGCCCGGCCGGCGATACCTCCTCGGCAGTGCTTACCGCAAGTCCCCGACACCCTCTAAACTGGCCGGATGGATCAGTCGAGACCCCCGCCGCGTTCGCGCACCATCTACCTGCTGCCGAACCTGTTCACCACCGCCGGGCTGTTTTCCGGCTTCTACGCGATCATCGCCGCGGCCAACGGGCAGTTCGTCGAGGCCAGCATCGCGGTGTTCGTGGCCGCGGTGATGGACGGGCTGGACGGGCGCGTGGCGCGCCTGACCGGCACCAGCAGCGAATTCGGCGTGCAATACGACTCGCTGGCCGACCTGGTCAGCTTCGGCATGGCACCGGCGCTGGTGATGTACCACTGGTCGCTGTCGGCGTTGAAGTTCGATGGCACGGTGATGGGCCGGGTGGGCTGGGCGGTGGCTTTCCTGTATGCGGCCTGCGCCGCGCTGCGCCTGGCTCGGTTCAACACCCAGGTCGGGGTGGTCGACAAGCGCTGGTTCATCGGCCTGGCCAGCCCGGCCGCCGCCGGCTTGATGATGTCCTTCGTCTGGGCCTTCGCCGACGGCAAGCTGGGCTGGAATGGCGACGAACTGCGCTATGTCGCGCTCGCGGTGACGCTGCTGGCGGCGCTGCTGATGGTCAGCCGGATCCGGTTCTGGAGCTTCAAGGGCGGCGAGCAGGGCCCGCGCGCCGATCGCGTGTCGTTCCTGAAGCTGGCGGCAGTCGCCATCGTGATCGCGGTGGTGATGATCGACCCGGCGCGCACCCTGTTCTTCGTCGGCGTGGTGTATGCGTTGTCGGGCCCGGCCTGGTGGCTGTGGCGGCGCTGGCGCAAGGTGCCCGAGTCGGCGGCATGAGCGATTCCGGCGCCGCCGACCTGTGGTCCAGCGAGCAGCGGTCCTGGCTGCAGGCGCTGGGGCATACCGTCTTCGTGGATCGCAACGCGCCGATCGAGGCGCTGGCCGAAGCGCCGGCCAGCGAAGAACGTGACGCTGCGGCATCGGTGCGCCCGCAGGCCCCGGCCGCGCCGCCTTCGCCTTCGCGGCGGGCGCCGCCGTCGCCTCCGGACGCCGCCGACGCCGGGCCTGCCGCATCCGCGGTCGCACCGCCGAGGCGCGGCCGCGTCGGCCTGCCCGACCGCCTTCAGCTGGCGCTGCTGCGCGCCTCGGGGCTCAACCCCAGCGATCCGGCCACGCAGGCCTTGATGGAAACCTGGCCATTGGCGGAGCTGCGCGCCAATCCGCGCGCCAAGCGCGCGCTGTGGCCGCAACTGCGCGCGCTGCGCCGCAAGGGTGCGCGGCCGTGAGCGCGCTCAGCGCAGCACCGGCGCCGGCGAGCCTGCGGCCGATGCGCGATGAAGACCTCGATGCAGTGATGGAGGTCGAGCGCCGCGCCTATCCGTTTCCCTGGACCCGCGGGATCTTTCGCGACTGCCTGCAGGCCGGCTATCCCGCGCGGGTGCTGGAGCAGGGTGGCGCGCTGGTCGGCTACGGCATTCTCAGCCTGGCCGCCGACGAGGCGCATGTGCTGAATGTCTGCGTGGATCCGGGTTGCCAGTCGCGCGGCTATGGCCGCCAGCTGCTGCGGGCACTGGTGCGGCTGGCCTGCGACCGCGGCGCGCGGCGGATCTTCCTGGAGGTCCGCCCGTCCAACAAGCCGGCGATCGCGCTGTACCACTCCGAGGGCTTCAACGAGATCGGCCGCCGTCCGCGCTATTACCCGGCCCAGTCCGGCCGCGAGGACGCGTTGGTGATGGCGATGGAGTTGTCGTTCGAGGGCATGGTCTGAATCAGCACCAGCGCCGCACGCGCTGGCGATAAGCGTCGTAGGCCGCGCCGAATCGCGCGTGCAGGAAATGCTCTTCGGCCGGGATCTGCAGGCGGTCGATCCACAACGCGTAGGCGGCCACGCAGAACAGAGCCAGCGGCTGGCCCAGCCACAATGTCCAACCCAACAGCAGCAGCGCCTGCCCCAGGTACATCGGATTGCGGGTCCAGCGGTAGGGGCCCGTCGTCACCAGCTGCGTGCTGCGTTCGGGATGCAACGGATTGACGGTGGTGCCGTGCCGGCCGAAGGCAAGCTTGGGCGCGAGATTCAGGTACAGCCCCCACAGCGCGATCGCGATGCCGGCGAGATGGACGGTGCGTGGCAGCGGCGACGCCCACGCGGCCGGCAACAGCCAGGCGATCGCGGCGCACAGCACCAGCACCACCGGCGGTGGCAGGCGCGGCGCTCTGGCCGTCGGAGGGCTCGCTGTCAAAGCTTGGCTCTTTGCTCGCGCAGCCCGCTCAGCTGGGCGCTCCAGTCGGCCAGCCGCGCGCGCTCCTGCTCGACCACGGCGGCCGGTGCGTTCTGCACGAAGGTGGCGTTGCCGAGCTTGCCGTTGCACTTGCCGATTTCCGTCTCCACGCGCTTGATCTCCTTATCCAGGCGGTTGCGCTCGGCGTCCAGGTCGACCAGGCCAGCCAGCGGCACCAACAGGCGCAGTTCGCCGACGATGGCGGCGGCCGAGGGCGGCGCTTCCTGTCCGTCGTCCAGCCAGTCGATCGATTCCAGCCGCAGCAGGAAGCGCAGCTGCGATGCGAAGCGCTGCAGGCGCGGCCGGTCGCTGGCCTGGCCGCCTTGCAGCAGCAGCGCGACCTGCTTTGACGGCGGCACGTTCAGTTCGCTGCGCACGCGGCGCAACGCCGACACCATCGCCTTGAGCCACTCTACGTCCGCTTCGGCGGCGCGATAGTCCTGGCCGGCGAAATCGGCATTTTCCGGATAGCGTTGCAGCGACACGGTGGCGGTGTCGATCGACAGGCGCGGCGCGACCTGTTGCCACAGCTCTTCGGTCACGAACGGGGTCAGCGGGTGCAGCAGGCGCAACAGCGTTTCCAACACATGCAGCAGGGTGTGCCGGGTGCTGTCCGCGGCCGCGGCGTCGTCGCCATTGAGGGCCGGCTTGGCCAGTTCGACGAACCAGTCGCAGAACTCGTTCCAGGCGAACTCGTACAGCGCCTGCGATAGCAGGTCGAAGCGGTATTCGGCGAACTGCACGTGGGCTTCGGCGGTGACCGCGGCCAGCCGCGACAGGATCCACTGCTCCGCGTCGGTGCGCGGCTGCGGTGCGCCGGCGAAGGCGGCGCCGTCGGTGTTCATCAGCACGAAGCGGCTGGCGTTCCACAGCTTGTTGCAGAAATTCTTGTAGCCCTCGGCGCGCGACATGTCGAACTTGATGTCGCGGCCGTGGGTGGCCAGCGCGGCGATGGTGAAGCGCAGCGCATCGGCGCCGTGCGCGATGATGCCGTCCGGGAATTCCTTGCGGGTGGCCTTCTCGATCTTCTCGGCCATGCGCGGCTGCATCAGCCCGGTGGTGCGCTTGGCGACCAGGTCTTCGATGCTGATGCCGTCGATGATGTCCAGCGGGTCGAGCACGTTGCCCTTGGACTTGGACATCTTCTGGCCCTGCGCGTCGCGGATCAGGCCGGTGATGTAGACGTCGCGGAACGGCACCTTGCCGGTGAAATGGTCGGTGGCCATGATCATGCGCGCCACCCAGAAGAAGATGATGTCGAAGCCGGTCACCAGCACCGACGACGGCAGGTAGCGGTCGAAACCACGCTCGGCCATGGCGCCGGCATCGGGCCAGCCCAGGGTGGAGAACGGCCACAGTTGCGAGGAGAACCAGGTCTCGAGCACGTCGCTGTCCTGGCTGAGCGCGACATCGGCTGCAAGCCCGGCGCGCGCACGCGCCTCGGCCTCGTCGCGGCCGACGTAGCAGTTGCCCGCGGCATCGAACCACGCCGGGATGCGATGGCCCCACCACAGCTGGCGGCTGATGCACCAGTCCTGGATGTTCTCCATCCAGTGGCGATAGGTGTTGATCCAGTTCGGCGGCACGAAGCGGATTTCGCCGGGCTTGCCGTCGCGGCCTTCGACGAGCTCGAGGCCGCGCTTGGCCAGCGCGTCCATCTTCACGAACCACTGGTCGGTCAGATACGGCTCGATCACCTGGCCGGTGCGGTCGCCGCGCGGGACCTGCAGCTTGTGCGGCTTGGTCTCGACCAGCAGGCCGAGCTCCTCCAGGTCGGCCAGCACCTGCTTGCGCGCTTCGTAGCGGTCCAGGCCGCGGTACTTGTCCGGCGCGTTCTCGTTGAGCGCGGCGGTGGGCGTGAACAGGTTGATCAGCGGCAGGTCGTGGCGCACGCCGACCTGGTAATCGTTGAAGTCGTGCGCCGGGGTCACCTTGACCACGCCGGTGCCGAACTCGCGGTCGACGTAGTCGTCGGCGATCACCGGCACCAGGCGGCCGGTCAGCGGCAAGGTCACGGTCTTGCCGATCAGGTGGGCGTAGCGCTCATCCTCCGGGTGCACCATCACCGCGGTGTCGCCGAGCATCGTTTCCGGGCGGGTGGTGGCGACCACCAGCTCGCCGCTGCCATCGCTCAGTGGATAACGGATCGACCACAGGAAGCCGTCTTCCTCGACGTTCTCCACTTCCAGGTCGGAGATCGCCGTCTTCAGCACCGGATCCCAGTTGACCAGGCGCTGGCCGCGGTAGATCAGGCCTTGCTCGTACCAGCGCACGAACGCCTCGTTGACCGCGGCCGAGGGCTGCGCATCCATGGTGAAGGTGCTGCGCGACCAGTCGCCGGACGCGCCGAGGCGGCGCATCTGCCGCTCGATGATGCCGCCGGACTCGGCCTTCCATTCCCACACCTTGTCGATGAAGCCCTCGCGGCCCAGCGAATCGCGGCTGTGTCCTGCGCCGGCCAGCGCCAGGTTGCGCGACACCACCATTTCGGTGGCGATGCCGGCGTGGTCGGTGCCGACCTGCCACAGCGTGTCGTAGCCGCGCATGCGGTGGTAGCGCACCAGCGCGTCCATCAAGGTCTGCTGGAACGCGTGGCCCATGTGCAAGGTGCCGGTGACGTTCGGCGGCGGCAGCAGGATGGTGTACGGCTCGCCCTGGCCGGACGGCTTGAAATAGCCGGCCTTCTCCCACCCGTCGTAGAGGCGCGATTCGAAGGATTTGGGGTCGTAGCTGGAGGCGAGGGACATAGGGGGATTCGGGGTTCGGGTTCGTGGTTCGGAATGGGCGCCGATGGCAGCGCGGCGGCGACTCCGTGCCGGGGCGCATCGATTCGTGGTGCCGGATCCGCGTTGCTGGATCGGCGTCGCTCGCTTACATGTCGTGCTTGCTCAGTTCCAGGCCCAACGCCTTGTACTGCTTCCAGCGTTCGCGCAGCGGGTCGCGCGCGGCGGGATCGGCGGGCACCACTTCCAGGATGCGGTCACAGGCGCCCAGGTAGGGTTCGTCGCGCAGGTTGAGCACCAGCGGCCGCGACGCGGCATCAATGTCGGGCGTGGCGATCAGCACCGGCGCCTCGTCCTCGTCGTCGTCGGCCCCGGCGATCTGGTGCGGGATGTAGGCGTCCTCGTCGAAGGACCACAACAGGTCATCGAGCGCTTCAGCCTGGGCGGTGTCGCGCGCCAGGATCAGCAGCGACAGGTTGGCATCGTTGGCCTTGCGCGCCAGCTCGCACACCAGGCGCAGCGGTTCGGCGAGGAAACGCGGCTTGGCGATCAGGTAAAAGTCGGCGCGGGGCATCGTGGGGATCGCGAAGAGAGGGAGGGGGGCGACGAGGGCATCGGTGAGCGGCGTCGGGGAGGGCTTTCGCCCGGTCCCCGTCGCCGATCCTCAATTCCCGGCTGCGCCGGCGACGCGGTCCAGCAGCCACTGCGTCAGCAGGCCGACCGGGCGGCCGGTCGCCATGCCGCGCTTGCCTTCGTCGCTGGCCACGCCGGCGATGTCCAGGTGTGCCCAGCGCTGGCTCTCGGTGAAGCGCGACAGGAAGCAGCCGGCGGTGATCGCGCCGGCCCAGCGGCCGCCGATGTTGTAGACGTCGGCGAAGGTCGAATCCACCATGCCCTGGTACTCGTCCCACAGCGGCAGGCGCCAGGCGCGGTCGAATACGTGCTCGCCGGCGGCCAGCAGTTCGTTGGCGAGGTCGTCGTGCTTGCTCATCAGCCCGGCGGTCTGGTGGCCGAGGGCGACCATGCACGCGCCGGTGAGCGTGGCGACGTCGACCAGGGCCTGCGGATTGAAGCGCTCGGCGTAGGTCAGCGCATCGCACAGGATCAGCCGGCCCTCGGCGTCGGTGTTGCCGACTTCGATGGTCTTGCCCGACATGCTGGTGATCACGTCGGACGGGCGGTAGGCGTCGCCGTCGATGGCGTTCTCCACCGCCGGCACCACCACCACCAGGTTCAGCGGCAGCTGCGCCTTGACCGTGGCCACGAACGTGCCGATGACGTTGGCACCGCCGCACATGTCGTACTTCATTTCCTCGATGCCGCCCTGCGTCTTGAGGTTGACGCCGCCGGTGTCGAAGGTGATGCCCTTGCCGACCAGCACGTACGGCCTGGCGTCGCCGCCGCCGTTCCACTTCAGCACTACCAGGCGCGGACGATTGGCCGAGCCGCGCGCCACCGCCAGCAACGAGCCCATGCCCAGCGCCTGCATCCGGCCTTCGTCCAGCACGTCGCACTCGGCGCCCGGGTGGGCGGCGGCGAAGGCTTGCGAGGTCTCGGCCAGGTAGGCCGGGTTGCACAGGTTCGGCGGCAGGTTGCCGAGCTCGCGGGCGTACTCCACGCCGCCGGCGATCGCCTGGCCCTGTGCCAGCGCCTGCGCGTCGTCGCCTTGCAGCGCCAGCGCGGCCAGGCCCTGGTCGTCGGTCTTCTTCTTGCCGAACGTGGCGATATAGCGGTAGGCCGCGTGGTCGGCGGCGATCACCGCCTGGCGCAGGTTCCATGCCGCGTCGCGGCCCTTCACGGGCAGCTCGGACAGAGTGAACAGCGCCCGCGCGGTCGGCCCGGCACGCAGCGCACGTACCGCGTCGCCGACCGCCTTCAGGTACTGCGGGACGCCGAACTTGGCCGGTTCGCCCAGGCCGACGACCAGCACCCGCGGCGCGGTCACGCCCGGCAGGTCATGCAGCAGCGTGGTCGCGCCGGTCTTGCCGCCGACATCGCCGCGCGCCAGCAGGCTGGCCAGGCGGCCGCCGCTGGCCGCGTCCAGGGCCTGGCCGGCCGGGGACAGCGACTGGTCGGCAAAGGCGCCGACGACCAGGCAGTCGAACGCGGCGGTGGCGGGCGTATCGGAGTTCAGGGTGAATTGCAGGGCCATGAGCAGATTCCGTTGGCAAATCCGTACAATCGCGGACTGTTTACGCCAACCCGGTATAGGCTGGCGGCCCGCGAACGAATCCGAGAGTTTAGCAAGCCCGAACCCATGCCGAAGCTCGACCGATACCTGCTGCGCGACTTCACCCAGAGCTTCCTGGCAACGCTGATCGTGCTGCTGGTGGTCAGCGTCGGCGCGGTGCTGGTGGACATCCTGGGCAATATCGCCGATGGCCGCATCCCGGCCCGGCTGCTGCTGTCCCAGTTGGGCCTGCAGTTCGTGGCCTATCTGCCGCTGATCCTGCCGCTGGCGCTGATGCTCGGCCTGCTGCTGGCCCTGGGGCGGCTGTACCGGGACTCGGAAATGGCCGTCCTCACCGCCATTGGCGTGGGTCCCGGCCGCCTGCTGCGGCCGATCATGTTGCTGGCCGGTCCGGTGGTCGTGCTGATCGGTGCGTGCTCGCTGTGGCTGGGGCCCTGGGCCAGCCGCACCGCCGACCGCCTGCTCGAGGATGCCAACCGCAGCGTGGTGATCGCCGGCCTGGAGGCGGGGCGCTTCACGCCGTTGTCCGGCGGCGGCATCGTCTATCTGGGCAACGTGTCTGCCGACGGTACCCGGCTCGGCCAGGTGTTCATGCAACGGCAGACCGCCGAGCGCATCGACGTGGTCACCGCCGACCACGGCGCGGTGTTCTTCGAGGGCAAGACCGACCGCTACCTGCGCCTGGAAAATGGCTACCGGGTCGAGGGACCCGCGCAGGGCGAGGGGCTGGACTACCGCCTGCTGCGCTTCGCCGGCAACGAGACTGCCCTGCCTGACCGGGCCCGCGTGCGCGACGAGGACGATCCGGAAATCCTGCCGACCTCGCGCCTGCTGAACGACGAGCGCGCCGGCGCCAAGGCCCAGTTGCATTGGCGCATCGCCCCGCCGCTGTTGGCGCTGGCGTTTGCGCTGCTGGCCCTGCCGTTGTCGCGCAGCTCGCCGCGCCAGCAGCGCTACGGCCGGATCATGCTCGCTTTCATGGGTTATCTGGTCGGCACCAACCTGATGATCGTCGGCACGCAGTGGATCGCCGCTGGCCGCACGCCGGCCTGGCTGGGCCTGTGGTGGCTGGTGCTGCCGTTGCTGGGCCTGGCGGTCTGGACGTATGCGCGCGATGGCCGGCTGTCGCGGCCGAAGGAGCGTTCGGCATGAAGTTCACCCCGCGCCTGCATGACCTGTATATCGGCCGTGCCGTCCTGGGGACGGTGATGCTGACCTGGATGGTGTTGCTCGGCCTGGACGTGGTCAACGCGTTTTCCAGCGAGGCCAAGGACATCGGCCAGGGCAGCTACAGCTTTGGCCACGCCATCGCCTACGTCGCCTACACGGTGCCGCGCCGCGCTTACACGTTGTTCCCCACGGCCGCGGTGATCGGTGCGCTGATGGGCCTGGGCCAACTGGCCGCCACCTCCGAGCTGACCGCGTTGCGCGCGCTCGGCCTGTCGCGCCGGCGGCTCAGCCTGTCGGTGGCCGCCGCGCTGGCCTTGCTGACCGGCCTGATGGTGATCAGTGGCGAGACGCTGGGCCCGTGGGCGCAAAGCCAGGCCGACGTGCTCAAGGCCAGCGCCCGCTACGAAAGCAACATGGCGATGGCGCGCTATTCGGGCCTGTGGGCGCGCGAAGGCGACGTGTTCCTCAACGCCCAGAGCGGCGAGGAGAAGCTGCTGGACGAGGGCGGCACCATGCTGCAGCTGCACGATGTGCGTCTCTACCGACTCGCAAAGGATGGTCGCCTGGCCAGCGTCACCCATGCCGCCGTCGCCGAGCATCGCATCGAAGGTTGGGTCTTGCGCGGGGTGGTGCGCGATACGTTCGCCGAGCGCTCGGTCAAGCGCGAGAAGATCGACACGCTGTCCTGGCCGTCGCGGCTGGATCCGGCGGCGCTGGCTGCCGGCCTGGCCAAACCGCGCAACCTGACGGCGCACGATCTGCGCGCCAGCATCGAGTATCGGCGCCGCAACGCGTTGGACGCCCGCGATTACGAGGACCAGTACTGGAGCCGCTGGTTCTATCCGTTGAACGTGCTCGCCCTGTGCCTGGCCGCGGTGCCGTTCTCGTTCGGCTCGCTGCGCAGCGGCGGCATGGGCAAGCGCCTGTTCCTGGGCATGCTGTTCGCGTTGGGCTTCTGGCTGTTGCAGCTGTTCTTCGGACGCATGGCCGGCGCGCTCAAGTTCGATTACCGCATCGCCTATGCGCTGCCGCCGGTGGTGATGTTGTCGGTGTCGGCCTGGCTGTTCCGCAGGCGCAGCAGCTAGCCGCACCGAGTGGAATCCGAGGCACGGCGACGGTGGGCGCATCGCCACGCGCCCGTGAAGCGAATGCTCAGGCTTTTCGCGGCATCCGCACCAGCCGCGTGCCGCTGGCGCGGTCGTGCCAGGTCAGCCGTTCCCGATCGAGCCAGGCCCACCAGAAACCCAGCCCCCCCAGCAGCAGCGAGAGGGTGCCGACGCTGTAGCGGCGCCACAGTGCGCCCCAACTGGGCCGTTCGTTGTCCGCGGCGCTACGCAGGTGCAGCCGCCAGGGGCGCATGCCCAGGGTCTGGCCGCCGCGTCGCCAGCTGACGGTGGCATATACGCCGGTCACGACCCAGCAGCACAGCCACAGCAGCCATTGCAGCGCGCTGAAAGGGGCGATGTTCTCGCGGCTGGCATGGCCTTCCAGCTGGTAGCCGACGGTGAACAGCGTGGACACGATCATCCACAGGGCCAGTGCCGGCCAGAAGTCGTAGAGCAGCGCCAGCCAGCGCCACAGCAGCAGGCGGCGGGGTGGATCGGCGGGGCTTGCGGTCGCGGTCGCGTTCATCGCCGCAGCATAGCGGCGCACGACGCGCCGGCGAAGCCCGATCTCCTGCAGCGCAGGCGCGTCCGGCGGCGTTGCCAGCCGCGAGCCACTAAGCTAGCGGCATGTCTGCGCACTCCCCGGCCGAACGCCGCCAACTCGTCCAGCACTTGCCGCCGCTGCGGGCCGAAGATCACGCTCCTATCCAGCGCTTCCTGGAGGCGGTCTGGGCCGAGCACGGGCTGTCGCGGCTGACCCTGGACAGCTACCGGCGCGACCTGGAAGGGCTGGCGCGCTGGCGCGATGGTCGTGGCGGCGGCCTGGTGGGTGCCGATCGCGCCGCATTGTTCGACTACCTGGCCTGGCGCACCGGCCAGCGTTACTCGCCGCGCAGCAATGCCCGGTTGCTGTCGACGCTGCGAGCGTTCTTCGCGCATGCCGTGGCCCGGGGTGATCGGCAGGACGACCCGACCGCGTTGCTCGATCCGCCCAAGTTGCCGCGGCTGCTGCCCAAGGCGTTGACCGAGAGCCAGATCGACGCCCTGCTGGCGGCCCCGCCGCTGGAGGAGGCGGCCGGACAGCGCGATCGCGCCATGCTCGAACTGATGTACGCGGCCGGGCTGCGGGTGAGCGAGCTGGTCGGGCTGCCGGCCAATGCGGTGAACCTGCGCCAGGGCGTGTTGCGGGTCACCGGCAAGGGCAGCAAGGAACGGCTGGTGCCGCTGGGCGAGGAGTCGCAGCATTGGTTGCAGCGCTATCTCGATGGCGCGCGGCCGCTGTTGGCCGGCGGCAAGCCGGTGCCGGCCGATGCGCAGGGGCAGGTGCCGCTGTTCATCGACGCGGCGCGCCGGCCGTTGAGCCGGCAGCAGTTCTGGGGCTTGGTGAAGCGCTATGCGGCGCTGGCAGGGATCGATCCGGCGCTGGTCAGCCCACATGGCCTGCGGCACAGCTTCGCCACCCATCTGCTCAACCACGGCGCCGACCTGCGCGCGCTGCAGATGTTGCTGGGACACAGTTCGCTGTCGACGACGCAGATCTATACCTTGGTCGCGCGCGAACATCTGCAGCAGCTGCATCGCCGCCACCACCCGCGCGGCTGAGCCTGCTGCGATGGTGTCAAGGCCCTGCGCCGCGCTTCAGTTGGCCTGTGCGAGAATCCGGGCAACCCTGCTTTCCGGATGCGTCGATGTTTCGTCCCGCTTTCTTTGCGTTGCTTTGCCTGGCCAGTCTGTCCGCCTGCGCACAGCCGGCCAGCCCGGCCAAGGCCCCGGCCACGCCGGCGGCCGCCGCGCCGGCGCCCGCCGGTACCGAACAGCGCGTCCGCGCCTCCCTGACCACCCTGGACCCCGATTTCAAGCCGGACTATATCGGCGCCGCGCCGTTCCCCGGGTTTCGTGAAGTCGTGGTTGGCGGGCAGGTGCTGTATGTCAGCGACGATGGCCGCTACCTGATCCAGGCCCAGCCTTTCGACATCCAGGCGCGCCAGTTCGCCGCCAGCGAGGGCCTGCTGGCCTATCGCCGCGACCAACTGGCCAAGGTGCCGCGCAGCGACCGCATCGTGTTCTCGCCGCCGAACCCGAAGTACACCATCAGCGTCTTCACCGACATCGAGTGCGGCTACTGCCGCAAGCTCCATAGCGAGATCGCCGAGCTCAACCGCCAGGGCATCGCGGTCGAGTACCTGGCCTTCCCGCGCATGGGCCTGGGTAGCCAGGACTACAAGGACATGGTGTCGGTGTGGTGCGCCTCCGACCGCAAGCAGGCCCTGACCGCCGCCAAGAACGGCAAGCCGGTCGCCCCGCTCAGCTGCAAGAGCCCGGTCAACATGCAATACGACCTGGGCCAGCGCCTGGGCGTGAACGGCACCCCGGCCATCTTCGGGCCCGACGGCATGCAGCTGGGCGGCTACCTGCCGCCGGCGCAGCTGCGCGCCGCGCTCGAAAAGCGGGCGGGTTCGGGAGCTGCCGCCCCCTAACCTGGTTTGGCGCAGCATGCCCTGCTACGCCGGCCATGCCCCCAAGGTTGGCTGCGCAAACCTTGGGCCCCAGCTCCGTAGCCTCCAATCCCCGCGCCGTTGGCTAAGGTTCCTCTCCCATCAGTGAGACGGCTGCAGCCTGTGCGGCTTGCGAGGGGAAGGGTTTGTTGAGGGGGCGCGTGCGGCTGCGGTCTGTTTTGTCGGCTTACGGTGCGGGCACCGCCCTGACGGGAGGGGGATGGCCCGGCTCGGTTGGACATCCTGTCCAACTCGCCTACCGCGGACATCCATGTCCGCTGGCCACCCCCTCCCGCCAG
>Ga0160434_100054_pt1 | contig 84820 bp, 70 predicted proteins | sample HID1973I_E0MG_FD_108273 | JGI IMG/M metagenome (GOLD analysis project Ga0160434, IMG submission 108273) | Enriched mosquito-associated microbial communities from UW Madison campus, WI, USA - HID1973I_E0 MG | ecosystem: Host-associated > Arthropoda: Insects > Digestive system > Unclassified ... | reverse complement strand
TCGGTGCAATTCCGAGCCGGCGGTGACAGTCCGCGACCCGCGCCCTACGCGCGGTTGACCTGGTGGAACTCCAGGACCGACGGTGACAGTCCGGATGGGAGGAAGCACGTGCGGCGCGGCCGTCCCGACGGCGCGCGCTCGCCGGTCCGGCGAGCCCGCACCCCGGCGACGTCCTCGCCGTGGTGAGCGACGGCGTCGGCCAGCGGGCCGGCACCGACCGCCCGCCCTCGCCCCGGAGCCGACGTGCCCGGGAAGGACGAGGGAACTCCGATGGACCTCATGGCGCTGTTCAACGCGCAGCTGACGATCGGCGACCAGCACCTGCTGTGGCGCGAGATCGTGGGCAACGGGTTCGGCCTGGCGTCGGCGCTGGGCGGCATGCGACGCAAGGTGTGGGCGTGGCCCGTGGGGATCGTCGGCAACCTGCTGCTGCTCACGGTGTTCCTCGGCGCGGTCTTCGCGACCCCCAACCCGGTGAACCTGCTCGGCCAGGCCGGGCGCCAGGTGATGTTCGTGATCGTCTCGGTGTACGGGTGGGTGCAGTGGCGCCGCACGCAGGCGCGCCTCGGCGAGGCGGACGCCGACAGCCACGGCGTCGCCGTCGTGCCGCGCTGGGCGACGTGGCGTCAGCGCGCGTTCCTCGTCGTGGCGCTCGTGGCCGGCACCGCGCTGCTCACGCCCGTGTTCCGCGCCCTGGAGTCCTACGAGCCCGTGTGGGCCGACGCCTGGATCTTCATGGGCTCGCTCCTCGCGACGTACGGCATGGCCAAGGGCTGGGTCGAGTTCTGGCTGATCTGGGTCGCGGTGGACGTCGTGGGCGTGCCGCTCCTGTTCTCCGCCGGGTACTACGCGTCCGCGTTCATGTACGTCTTCTACGGCGCGTTCACGCTCGTCGGGTTCTTCGTGTGGTGGCGCGTGAACCGCCGGGCGGCCGCCGAGGCCGAGGTCGCGGCGGCGCGCGCCGCCTGACGCGTCAGTCCTCGAACAGCACGACGTCCGACGGCGCGACCCGGTACGCCCCGAGGGACGGCTCCGCGCACACCGCGTCGACGACCGCGTCGCCGCCGCCGACGTAGGTCGCGACGGCGTCGAGCCCCGTGCCGACGAACCACGACCGGTCGTCCGGCCACCACAGGCTGGACGACTGGCCGTGCTCGCGGAACGCGGCGACGTCGTCGAGGGTCCCCGTCCACAGGTGGTACTCGCGCTCGGGGAGCTCCAGCAACGGCGCGGCCGGCCGCTCGACGAGCGTCGGGGCGATGCCCGCCCACGCCTCGTCGCGCGCGCTCGCGATCTCCTCCTCGCTCGGTCGCGGCCCGGTCTCGTCCCAGCCGACCACGACCCCGATCCCGGACGTGTCCCGCGGGTCGGTGCCGTGGTCGTAGAGGAAGGCGAACCCGGTCCACAGGGCACCGTGCACGACCTGGCCCGCGGCGAACGGCACGAGGACGCCGAGGAGGACGTCGAGGGTCGCCGGCCGGCCGTCCTCGCCCGCGCACGGCAGCGTCCCGGGCCACCCCGGGTGGGGCACGCACGCGTACGCCGCGTAGCCGCGCGGGACCGTGCCCTCGACGCGCGGCCCGAAGGGTCCGAGCCGTCCGCCGACCCACTCCCCCGCGGCTGCGTCGTCGTCCCAGGTGACCATGGGCCGACACTACGCCGGGGCCTCCTGGTGATACGGGGTATCGCTTGACGTGAGACGGCGTATCGGCGCACGATGGTGCCGAGCGGCCGCGCGGGGGCACCCTCCGGCCGGCCGTCCCGTCCGCCCGAGCCAGGGAGCACCGATGCCCACCACCCCGATCGTCCCCGGCGTCACCGAGCCCGCCTACGAGCTCGCCACCCCGCTCGACGTCGACTACGCCGGCGCCTTCGCGGACGCGACCGACGCCGACCGCGCCCACCAGGCGCGCGTGCGCGCGTTCGTCCAGGACGAGGTCCTGCCCGTCATCGACGACTACTGGGAGCGCGCGGAGGTCCCGTCGGGCCTCGTCAAGCGCATGGGCGAGCTCGACTTCCTGCGCGACGGCGTCGACGTCGACGGCCGCGAGCGCATCAGCCTCCTCGGCGCGGGCCTCGCCGCGATGGAGATGTCGCGCGGCGACGGCTCCGTCGCGACGATCTGCGGTGTCCAGGGCGGTCTCGCGCTGCGCTCGATCCAGATGCTCGGCTCCGACGAGCAGCGCGCCCGGTACGCCGAGCCCATGGCGCGCGGCGAGATCCTCGGCGCGTTCGCGCTCACCGAGCCCACGCACGGCTCCGACTCCGTCTCGCTCGAGACGACGGCCGTCGCCACCACGCGGGACGGCGTCGAGGGCTACGTGCTGAACGGCGAGAAGAAGTGGATCGGCAACGGCTCGTCGGGCCACGTCACGGTCGTGTGGGCGCGACTCGTCGGCGAGGGCGGCGACGGCCAGGTGCACGGGTTCCTCGTGCCGCAGGACACGCCCGGCTACACGGGCACGACGATCACCGGCAAGGTCTCGCTGCGCGCGATCTGGCAGGCGCACGTCGTGCTCGACGACGTCTTCGTCCCCGCCGAGAACGCCCTGCCGGGCGCGCGGTCGTTCAAGGACACGTCGCGCGTGCTCTTCGCGACGCGCCTCGGGGTGGCGTGGGCCGCCGTCGGGCACGCGATCGCGTGCTACGAGACCGCGGTCGCGTACGCGACCCAGCGCGTCCAGTTCGGCCGGCCGCTCGCCGCGAACCAGATGGTCCAGGAGCGCCTGACGCGCATGCTCTCGACCCTCACGCAGATGCAGCTCCTCGTCGCGCGGATGACGCGCCTCGACGAGGCCGGCTCCCTCACCGGGCCGCAGGCGTCGCTCGCGAAGTACACGTGCACGCGGGGCGCGCGCGAGATCGCGGCGAGCGCGCGCGACCTGCTCGGCGGCAACGGCATCCTCCTGCGCCACCGCGTCGCGCGGCACTTCGCCGACGTCGAGGCCCTGCACACGTACGAGGGCACCGAGTCCGTGCAGGCCCTCATCGTCGGCCGCGACATCACGGGCGTCTCCGCGTTCGCCTGAGCCGCCCCACCCCGACTCCCCGGCGCCGCTCCGCCCCTCCTCGCGGCGCCGGGGCCCTTCTCCCCGGACGGAGCCCGACGATGAGCACCACCACCCCCGCCGACGCCACGACCACGGACGCCGTCACCCCCGAGGACGAGACCACGCCCGTCCTCCTGCACGGCGCCCGCACGCCGTTCACGCGGTTCCGCGGTGCGCTCGCGGCGCTGTCCGCCGCCGACCTCGGCGCGCACGCGATCCGCGGGGCGCTCGCCGCGGCGGGCGTGCGGCCCGACCAGGTCGACGCGGTGATCGTCGGCCAGGTGGTCCAGGCGGGCGGCAAGCAGGGTCCCGCGCGCCAGGCGTCGATCCACGCGGGCATCGGCTGGGACGTCCCGACGGTGACCATCAACAAGCTGTGCCTGTCGGGCCTCACCGCGGTGATCGACGCCGCGCGGCTGGTCCGCACGGGCGAGGCGAGCGTCGTCGTGGCGGGCGGCCAGGAGTCCATGACGAACGCGCCGCACCTCGTGCTCGGCTCGCGCGCCGGCTTCGCGTTCGGCGACGTGACGATGGCCGACTCCCTCACGCACGACGGCCTGGACGACCCCTTCAGCGGCGAGGTCATGGGCGAGCTCACCGACCGCGGCTGCGCGACGCGCGGCATCGGCCGCCCCGAGCAGGACGCCTACGCGCTGCGCTCGCACCGGCGCGCCGCGGCGGCACGTGACGCCGGGCACCTCGCCGAGGAGATCGCGCCCGTGAGCGTGCCCCAGCGCCGCGGCGAGCCGGTCGTCGTCGAGCACGACGAGGGCGTGCGCGGCGACACGACGCTCGAGGCCCTCGAGCGTCTGCGCCCCGCGTTCGTCGAGGGCGGCACCATCACCGCGGGGTCCAGCTCCCCGCTGTCCGACGGCGCGGCGGCGGTCGTCGTCGCGAGCCGCGCCTTCGCGAAGCGCCACGGGCTCGGCTGGCTCGCGGAGATCGGCGCGGCCGGACAGGTCGCGGGGCCCGACGGGTCGCTGCACTCGCAGCCGTCGCGCGCGATCGAGGCGGCGCTCGAGCGCGAGGGGATCGCGGCGTCCGACCTCGACCTCGTCGAGATCAACGAGGCGTTCGCCGCGGTCGCGCTGCAGTCGATCGCGGACCTCGGGATCGACGAGGACGTGGTCAACGCCGACGGCGGCGCCATCGCGCTCGGCCACCCCGTGGGCGCCTCCGGCGCGCGCCTCGCGCTGCACCTCGCGCTCGCGTTGCGCCGCCGCGGCGGGGGCGTCGGCGCGGCCGCGCTGTGCGGGGGCGGCGGCCAGGGCGACGCGCTGGTCCTGCGGGCGCCGTCCGCCTGACCCCCTCCCTCCCGGGGCCCGCGCCCCGTCCACGACGCACCGCGCCCCCGCCGCGCGCCCACCGTGGTGGGACGGGCGACGAGGGCGCGGTGCGTCGTCGTGCGCGGGGTCAGCCGACCTTGGACCAGGGGCCCCAGGGGTCGCCGGGCGCCTGGTTGCGGGTCCACCACTTCGCCTCGTAGACCTTGCCGTCGTGCGTGACGCGGTCGCCCTCGGTGTAGATGGTGGTGCGGTCCCACGCGGGCGGGGCGTCCGACACCGCGGGCGTGACGAGCAGCGCGAGCGCCGCGGACGACGCCGGGGTGAACGCGGCGGCGTCGGACGGGGCGAACGTCACCTGGAGGGCGTGGGCACCCACGCCGAGCTCGAGGCCCTTCCAGGCCGCGGCGCCGTCGGCCACCTCGACCGGCTCACCGACCGGCTCGCCGCCGTCGAGGAGCTGCACGCGGCCCGCGGCGCCCTGCGAGACCGTGACGGCGAGGTCGACCGTCTCGCCCTCGGCGACCGTCGTGGCGGACGCCGTGAGCGCGACCTCGGGGGTCACGGCCGGCTCGGGCTCCGGCTCGGCCGGCGTCTCGACCTCGGGGTCGGTCGTGAGGTCCACGACGGACTTCTCGCCGTCCCAGGACTCGCCCTTCTTCGTCACGACGTAGCCGTCGTAGAACTCGTCGTTCGCGAGGCGCGCCTGGTAGGTGAGGGTGTCGGCCTCGACGTCGACGAGCTGGAAGAGCTGGAGGTTCTCGCCGCGCACGCGCAGGTTGGCGCCGTTGTCGGACCAGTTCTGGCCCTGGTTGAGCGCGTACATCTTGCCGCCCGAGACGGAGATCGAGTAGACCGTGCCGTTCGAGCGCGCCGGGTCCTGCGGGTCGTCCGCGCTCGTCGCGTTGCCGCGGTTGTAGACGTGGTCGTGGCCCTGGAGCACGAGGTCCACGCCGTACTTCTGCAGCAGCGGGTTCCAGTGGTTGCGCACCTCGGCGTTGTTGCGCGAGCTCGTCCCCGCGTACACGGGGTGGTGGAACGTCACGACGGTCCACTTGGGGCGCTCGGGGTCGGTGAGCAGACCCTCGAGCCACGCGGTCTGCGCGTCGCGCACCGCGGTCTGGACCGGGCCGTTCTGCAGCGGCGACGAGTCGAGCGAGATGAACCGCACGCCCTGGTAGTCGACGTAGTAGACGCTCTGCTCGGTCTTCGCCTCGACGCTCGGGTCGGACTCGCTCGTCGGGCCGTTCTCGGGGAACGGGAACTGCGGCTTCCAGAACGAGGAGATCGCCGTCGAGCTGTTGTACTCGTGGTTGCCCGGGGTCGCGAGCACGTTGCGCGTGGCGTTCGCGGTCTCGCCCGCGGCGAACCACTCGGCCCACTCCTTGTCCTGCACCGCGAGGGCGGACTCGGACGTGCCGGTCTGGTTCATGAGGTCGCCGGCGTGCAGGGTCAGGCGCGCGTCGGGACGGTCGAGGAGCGCCTCGGTGAACACGCGCGGCACCGCCGAGTCGATGTAGTTCTGCGCGTCGCCGAAGTAGACGAACGAGAACGGCTCGGAGCCCTCGGCGGCCGTCGTGAAGTGCTGCCACGCGCTCCAGTTCGAGATCGAGCCCGCGCCCGACCCGCTCGTCGACGGGTCGGCGGCCGTGCCGTCGCCCACGCGGTACGCGTAGCGCGTGCCCGGCTTCAGGTCGGCGAACTCCACCGTGTGGTACTCGTTCGTGTAGCCCGCGGCCCCGGCGGAGGCCTCGGCGGTGCGGTACGCGTCGACGGTGCGGACGTCGTACTTCTCGGCCTGCGTGCGCAGCACGTCGCCGAACGCGGCGGGCGCCTCGACGATCTGCGCGCGGGGCGCGGACGCGGTCGAGCGCCAGTTCACGCGCTGGCTCGTGGCGGGGTCCTCGGTCGGGACGAGGACGAGGCGGTCGGGCAGGGCCGTCGGGCGGTAGCGGTCGGCGGCGGGCAGGACGGTGTCGGGCTGCTCGTCCGCGGCGGCGGTGGCCGCGGAGCCGAGCCCGGCGACGAGCAGTGCGGCGGTCGTCGTGAGGGCGGCGAGGCGTCGTGTTCTCGGTGAGGTGTTCACGCCGTCGACGCTAGGGACGCCGGGTGAACCCTCGGCACCGGCGGCACGAACCCTGGGTGACGGATGGGTGTTTGCTGCACGTTCGCCGGGAACGCGTGATCCGTCCTGGGCGCGCTGGCGACCGCTCAGCCCTGCGCGGCGGCGACGTCGGCGAGGGGCTCGACGTCGAACGACTCGCCCGGACGGTAGAGCACGCACATGACGTCGCGGTCGCCGTCGGCCCAGGTCCGGGCCGTGGGCGGCACCCCGTAGACCGCGTACCCGGCCCGCTCGACGTCGCCGAGCGCGTCGGCGACGGTCGTCGCGCACCGCGCGTCGGCGGCGTCGAGGACGGCGGCCTCGTCCCACGCCGGGGCGTCGTCGAGCGCGACGAACAGGACGACCTCGTTCTGGGCCCCGACGCACTCGACCGTCACGAGCATCTCCTCGCCGCGTGCCGCCGCGACCTCCGGGTCCTCGAAGCAGTCGCCGTTCTCGAACCCCAGGACGCCCGGGTGCTCGGCGTCGAGGAACGCGGCGTCCTTGTGCGCGAGCGGTGCGGGCCCGGCGCCCGGTCGCAGGACCACCGCGAGCGCGACGAGCAGGCCGAGCACCACGACGGCACCGGCCACGAGGACCGGGCGCCTGCGGCTCGACGCGCGGGCAGGCGCTTCCCGGGCGATGCTGTGGGCGGAGGCGACGGTCGTTCCCATGGGGGCGCACGCTGCCACACGCGATCGGCCGGGCGGTGAACGCCGCCTGAACGGGCCGGTGTGGCGCACGTCGCACCACCCGACCGGGCATGTGGCGTCACGCGCGACGCGGAGCGTCGTCTCTCCTCCGGTAGCACCACCGACGAGAGGACCCGTCATGACGACCATGACCTCGACCCTGAACCGCACGGCCCGACGCGCCGGCGCCCGCGCGCGCCGCTCGCACCTGTCCGCCGTGGCGGTCGTGATCGTCGGTCTGGTCGCCGGCTTCGCCGCCGCGCCCTACCTGCTCGGCTGAGGCGCCCGCCCGTCCAGCTCCTCCTCGAGGCGGTCGAGCAGGCCGACCTGCCCCGAGACGACCAGGCCGCGCGCCCGGGCGACGGGGAACCACGCCGCGCGGTCCAGCTCCGGGAACTCCTGCATGCGCCCCGACCGCGGCGGCCACTCGATCGCGAACGTGTTGCTCGTGACGACCTCGACGTCGAGGTCGGCCTCGCGCGCCCAGGCCGAGACGACCTTGCCCGCGCGCTGTCGGACGGTGCCCAGGTCCAGGTCTGGCCCGTCGCCCGCCGGCGCCTCGACACCGAGCTCCTCCCGGAACTCGCGCAGCGCGGCCGCGTGGGGGTCCTCGCCGGGCTCCGGCTCGCCCTTCGGGATCGTCCAGGCGCCCGCGTCCTTGCGGGCCCACAGCGGTCCGCCCATGTGCCCGAGGAGCACCTCGAGCACGCCGTCCCGGCGGCGGTAGAGCACGAGTCCTGCCGACTGCTTCACCCCTCCTTCCTACACAGCCCGCGCCGACCCGGCACCCGCGCGGCGCCGGGCCCCGGCTGCACGGGCCACGGCGCGCGCGTGCCGGACGCCGTGTCGGGGGCGCGGCGTAGCGTCGGTCGGGCCGTGGTCGGGGCACCCGGGCGCGGCCGATCCCGCAGTGCTGCGAGCGACCACACCAGGAGGCGCACCATGTCCGGCACGCAGACCGTCACGCACGTCAACCCGCCCGGGCTGCACACCAACCCGGCGTTCTCCCAGGGCACGATCGTCGAGACCGGCCGCACGCTCTACGTGGGCGGCCAGAACGGCACGGACGCCGCCGGAGAGATCGTCGAGGGCGGCATCGCGGAGCAGACCGCCCAGGCGCTGCGCAACGTCCTCGCCGTGCTCGACGCCGCGGGCGCGGGCCCCGAGCACGTCGCCCGGCTCGCGGTCTACCTCGACCCCGACGCGGACCTCATGGCCGGGTTCGCGGCCGTGGGCGAGGTGTGGGGCCCGCACCCCGCCGCCGTCACCGTGCTGCGCGTGGGCATCGCGCGCCCCGGCGCGCTCGTCGAGATCGAGGCCGTCGCCGCGCTGCCGGGCTGAGGCGTCCGCCGCGTCGCCGCGGACGGGAGACGGCCGACGGCGGACGGCGGGCCCGGCCTCGTCGGCCGGACCCGCCGTCGCGGTCCTGCGCGGTGCGGCCCGTGGGCCGCCCGTGCGGTCAGGTCAGGCGCACAGCCCGACGGGGTCCCACGAGCCCCACGTGACGGACCCGGGCAGCTCGCCCTTCGTCCACCACTGGGCCACGTAGTTCACGCCCGCGCGGGACACCGTCTGCCCGCCGGTGTAGACCGTCTCGCGCGACCACTCCGGGGCGCAGTCCGCGACCTCGACGTCGGGCGCCGTGCCGCACGGGCCGATCTTCTTCCAGGCGCCGGTCGTGCCGGGCTCCTGGTTCCGCGTCCACCACTGCGCGCGGTACTCGGAGCCCTCGTGCGAGACGACCTCGCCGCCCGTGTAGACGCCCGTGCCGTACCAGGGGACGGCGCACTCGGCGGCGACGCCGGGCCCCGGGGTCGCGGCGCGCAGCGTCGATCCGAGCGCGTTCCCCAGCTCGTTGCGGTAGTCGCCCGAGAGGTCCCACCACATCGCGCCGCCGTAGCCCTGCGTCGCGACGTACTCGGCCTTGGCCGTGACCGAGGCGGGGTCGTCGTAGCTCCACCACTCGTCGCCGTCGTACAGCCACGACGCGCCGATCTCGGGGTCGAAGAACGACTCGCCGCCGAACGAGCGCAGCTGCGCGTAGGTCTTCGTGCCGACGTAGCCCGCGGCCGGCTGCCAGCCCTGCGATCCGTCCTCGACGCCGTACCAGCCGTGCCCGTAGGCGGCGAGGCCCGCGTTGACCTGGCTCGGGTCGGCTCCCGCGTTCACGTACATGCCGAGCGCGCCGTCGAGGCCGAGGCCCCAGTTCTGCGTGCCGTCGGGGTGCAGGTTGCCCTGGTGGCCCGTCTGGTTCGGCACCCAGCCGCCGTGGAAGTCGTAGCCCTGGACGTTGAGGAAGTCGACGACCGCGAAGAGGCGCGGGTCGAGCCAGCCGCCCTGGCCGGCGTTCCAGCCGCCCGCGGGGGCGAAGGCCGTGAGCAGGTAGTCCTCGCCCGTCTCGGCGCCGAGCGCGTCGAGGTCGGCGCGGAACTCCTCCATGAGGAGCAGGAAGTTCTCCTTGTCCTCGGGGCGCGCGTTCGCGGTCTCGCCGCCGGTGACCGGCCACTCCCAGTCGATGTCGATGCCGTCGAAGACGCCCGCCGCGGCGCCCGCGCCGCCCTTGCCGTCGATCTCGGGCAGGTTGCCCTCGATATACAGGTCGATGCACGAGTCGACGAGCGCCGAGCGGCCCTCGGGCGTCGAGGCGGCCTCGGAGAAGTTGTCGGACCAGGTCCAGCCGCCGAGGGAGACGAGCACCTTCGTGTCGGGGCTGACGGCCTTGAGCTTGCGGAGCTGGTTGAAGTTGCCCGCGAGCGCCTGGCCGGGCTTGTCCGCCTTGCCGTCGACGGAGTCGGCGGCCGCGACCTCGGCGACGAAGTCGTTCTCGGGGTCGCCCTCGCCAGGCACGTCGGCGATGTCGCACACGAGGTCGGTCGTGACGTTGCCGAACGCGTAGTTGATGTGGGTGAGGTCCTCGATCGCGCCGGTGCGGACGAGGTCGACGACGTGGAAGTCGCGCGTGACGCGCGAGTCGGCCATGACGTAGCCGACGCTCCGGTAGCCGTTGATGTCGGCGGGACCGGAGACGGACGGCGAGGGCTTGGCCGCGGGCAGGGTCGCGGCGGACGCGGGGGCGGCGAGCGCCCCCACGGCGAGGGCGGTGGCGGCGACGAGCGCCACCCCGGCGGTACGGGATCGGGACCGGCTGGGTGCAGGGTTCACGGGATCACGCCTCGGAGTCGGGGGTGGTGGGGATGATCGATGCGACATGAAGGCCTCGTTGCTCTTCAGCCCGGACTGGGGTGCCGGGATTTGTTCGGTCTCCTGCACACTAGCGACGTTCACAGGTTTCGGCCAGGGTCCGAACGAAACCATCCCGTCACGACTGGATGACGATCGCGTGTCACGGGATGGGGCGGGGGCGGCTCGCGGGTGGCCCGCACGGACCGCGGAGACCGCACGGCGTGCGAGGGACGTGACCTGCGCGTACGTTCCCCGGATGCACGACGCCCGGCGTCTCGCCACGGCCGTCGCCGCGTGGGACGACCGCGCGGCGTCGACGGCCGTCGGCTGGGTGCGGTCGCGCCCGGCGGTGGCTCGCGCCGCCGTCGGGTGGGACGCCGCCCTCGCCGCGCGCCGGGTCGACGTCGTGCTCGTCGCGGCGCTCCTGGTCGGGGCAGCGGACCGCTCCCGACGGCCCGGCGCGGCGGGTCGCGCGACGGCGGGTCGCGCGACGGCGGACGGCTCCCGGAGCCCCGCCGCGCCCTCGCCCCGGGCGCTCGAGGCCGCCGCCCTCACCGTCCTGGTCGGCTGGGTCGCGCAGTCGGCGGCGAAGGCGGTCGTCCGCCGCCCGCGCCCCCCGCTCGCGTCCGGCGCCCCGCTCGTCCGCACACCCGGGTCGAGCACGCCGTCGGGCCACGTCGCGAACCTCACGACCGCTGCGCTCGTCGTGCACGACGTCGCCGCGCGCGCCGGGTGCTCGCCCGCGGCCCGGCGCGTGCTCGCCGCGGCGCTCGCCGCGCTCGTCGTCGTCACCGCGCTCGACCGCGTCGCGGTCGGGGCGCACCGCCCCAGCGACGTCGCAGCGGGTGCGACGCTCGGCGTCGTCGTGCATGCTGCGTGCGCCCGGATCCTCGGTCCGCGCGGACGGCGCAGGGGGCGTCACCGCGGACGCGCGCCCGTCACCGCTCGCCGAACCGCTCCCTCGACCCCCTCGGAGACCCCGTGAACACCTTCGTCCACCGCTACGAGCTCGACACCTCCCGGCCCTCCGGGCGCGAGGTCGCGCGCGACGTCGCGCTGCGCGCGCTCCTGCCCGGCGCCGTGCTGTGGGCCGTGATCGTCGGGATCGGCTTCCTCATCACCGGACCGCTCGGCGGGCTGACGCAGGAGGCGGCCGTCAACGAGACGCTCGAGTCGGGCCGCACGCCGTTCCTCGACACCGCGACCGAGGTGCTCTCGGCGATCGGGATGACGGAGTTCATCATCGGCGGCTGCGTGCTGACGATCGCGCTCGTGTGGTGGCGCACCCGCCAGTGGTGGTTCGCGATCGTGCCCGGGCTCGCGGTCGCGCTGCAGGCGCTGATCTTCCTCACGTCGTCGCTGGTCGTCGGGCGCTCGCGGCCCGAGGTCGAGCACCTCGACCACGCGCCGCCCACGTCGAGCTTCCCCAGCGGCCACACCGGCGCCTCGGCCGCGTTCTACCTGACGCTCGCGCTCCTCGCGCAGCGCGTCCGCAACCCCGCGCTGCGGGCCGTCCTCACGACGCTCGCCGTGCTCGTGCCGATCGCCGTCGGGACGGCGCGGCTCTACCGCGGTATGCACAGCCTCACCGACGTGCTCATGGGGCTCGTCAACGGGATCGTCTGCGCGGTGCTCGCATGGGGCTACCTGCGCCGCGACGTGCGCACGGCCGCGCGTCAGGAGACGGCGACGGCCGACTCCCGCGCCTGACCGACGCGGGCGGCGGGCGCCGCAGGGCGCACCGCCGCCGCGGCGAGGAGCAGGACGGCGCCCGCCCAGAACGCGGCCCGGGCGCCTGCCTGCCCCGCCAGCACCCCGGCGGCCAGGGCGCCGACCGCCTGGCCGCCCGTGAGCGCGACGAACAGGGTCGCCGTCGCGCGTCCCGCGGCGCACGGCTGCAGGGCCCCGCCCCACGCGATGAGGACGCCGCTGAGCGCCGTGTACGCGCCGCCGAACAGCGCTCCCGCCACCGCCGCGACGACCACGCTCCCGGGTGCGAGGGCGAGCGCCGCGGTGCCGACCGCCGTCGCCGTCGCGGTGAGCACCCACGCGCGGCGCAGACCGAGCAGCCGCACGGCGTCTCCGCTCAGCGCGCCGAGCACCGCCGCGACGCCGAGCAGGCACCACAGCGCGGCGGTCGTCCGCTCGGGCAGGCCGCCCGTGACGGTGACGAGGTCGCGCCCGAACGTCCACACCGCCGCGCTGCCGACCCCCGCGACCGACGCCGCGAGCACCGGCCGCCGCAGCGACGACGTGGCCCCGCTGGCCGCTGTCGACGCGCTCGCGGCGGTCGCAGCGGTCGCGGCGGCGGGATCGCCCGCGCCTTCAGGGCCGCGCGGCCAGCGCGCGCACAGGTCGGCGAAAGCCGCCGTAAGCAGCGCCCCGGCGGCGGCGCAGAACCAGACCGGCCGCCAGACCGACGGCGCGGCGAGGGTCGCGGCACCGACCAGTGCGACGCCGAGCCCCGTGCCCGCGTTGACGACCGCCTGCGCCCGGGCGGCGCGCGACGCCCGCACGGTCGACCCCACCGCGACGACGAGCGCCGGGGATGCCGCACCCGCGGCGCTCCCCGCCACGAGGACCCCGGCGGCCAGGCTCGCGACGGACCAGGACGCCCCGACGAGCAGCGCCCCGGACGCCGCGAGCGTCGCCGCGAGCCACAGCACGACGCGCGCCGAGCGCCGGGACATCACGCGCTGCGCGGCGAGCGCGGCGGCGCAGTACGCGGCGAAGCTGCCCGACGCGACCGCCCCGGCGGTCCCGGGCGAGAGCGAGAACTCGGCCGTGAGCTGCGGCAGCTGGAGCCCGTACCCGTAGCGGACCACGCCGTAGGTCACGGCGATGAGGCCCGCTCCCCCAGCCACGAGGCCGGCCGGGGACGTCGACGCCCGGTCCGTGGCGCCCTGGTCGATCGGGCTCGACGACTGCTGTAACGATCGTTTCATCATAATGATCGTTACACTACCCGGATGGTGAGGACCGCCGCACGGCGACCGGCGCGCGAGCGCCTGCTCGACGCCGCCGAGGAGCTGTTCGTCGAGCACGGCATCGCCGCGACCGGCGTCGACGCCGTGCTGCGTCGCGCCGAGGTCGCCCCGGCGACGCTCTACGCGCACTTCGCCGGCAAGGACCACCTCGTCGCCGCGTACCTGCAACGGCGCCACGAGCGCTGGCGGGCCGCGTGGGACGACGCCCTCGACCGCAGCGGCGACGACCCGGAGGCCCGCGCGCTCGCGGTATTCGACGCCCTCGACGGGTTCCCGAGCCGCACGAGCAGGCGCGGGTGCGCGTTCCTCGCCGCCGCGGTCGAGGTCACCGACCCCGAGCACCCCGCCCACCGGTGGCTCGCCGCCGACACGCACCTCCTCACCGAACGCCTCCGCGCGCTCGCCGCCGAGACCGGCGCGACCGACCCCGACGCCCTCGCCGCCGAGCTCCTCGCGCTCTACGACGGAGCGCTCGCCGCCCGCACCCGGCGCGCGGTGTCGGACGGCGGCGGGCCGGCCCCGCTCCCCGCCCGCGCCCTCGGCGCCGCGGCGGTCGCGCGGCACCGTTCCTGACGGCGACCGCCCTCGGTCGATCGGGCGGCGTCGGGGCTGCCGTCGCCTTGACCCTCGACCGGGTCGAGGCCCGAGCGTGCCGCCATGCCTGCCACCGACACGGTCGTCGACCGCCTGCCCCGGCCCTACCTCGTCTGGCTCTCCGGCGTCTCCGTGGGACGTCTGGGTGACGCCGTCCTCACCTTCGCCCTCGGCTGGGCGGCGGCGGGCCACGGCGGGACGACGGCGGCCCTCGTGCTCACGCTCAGCGGTCTGCCGCGGCTCGTCCTCCTGGTGCTCGGCGGGGCGGTCGCGGACCGGTTCGGTGCGCGGCGCCTGCTCATCGCGGGCGAGGCCGCGGCCCTCGCGCTGACCGTCGTGCTCGCCCTGGCGCTCGCTCGCTTCGGCGCGCCGACGTGGCTGCTCCTCACGGCGTCGCTCGCCCTCGGCACCGTGACGGCGTTCTGCCTCCCGGCCACCGGGTCGATGTCGCGGCGGCTGGTGCCCGACGACCAGCTCGCGCGCGCCCTCGCGCTCCGCCAGGGGTCGGGCCAGGTCGTGCTCCTGGCGGCCGCGCCCCTCGGCGGCGCCCTCGTCGCGAGCGTGGGCCTGCCCGCCATCGCGTGGGCCGACGCCGTGGCGCTCGCCGTGTCGCTGGGGGTGCTCGTCGCGGTCCGGGAGCTGTCCGGCTCGGCGCCGGACGGGCTGGCCGTTGGCGCGGGACGACGTCGGCGGCTCGACCTCGCCGACGGGTTCCGGGTCGTGGCCCGGACGCCCGGACTGCGGCGCGGCCTCGCGCTGACCGGTGCGGGCGCCGCCCTCCTGCTGCCGGTCCCCTCGCTCCTCGTCCCGCTGCTCGGCCGAGCGTCGGGCTGGGGGCCGGGGGCGACGGGAGTCGTCGCGGGTGCGGTGGGCGTCGGGGTGGTCTGCGCGGCTCTCCTCGCGGCCCGACGGCGGCCGGTCGCCTCTCCGGCCGTCGCCGCACCGGCGGCGTCCGGCCTCGTCCTCGGCGCGGTCGGGACGGGTGTCCTCGCGAGCAGCCAGGTCGTCGGCGGGCCCGCCGGGACGGTCGTCGCCGTGCTCGGAGCGCTCGTCTTCGGCGTCGGCAACGGCGTGTTCGTCGCGCGTCTGGCGCCGTTCGTGCTGGGCAGTGCGCCGCGGTCGCACCTCGCCCGGGTGCAGGCGCTCGTCGGGCTCGTGCAGCTCGTGCCCGTCATGGCGACGAACACCCTGCTCGGCGCACTGTCCGAGCACGCGTCGCCGGGCCTGGCGCTCGTCACGACGGCGGCGGGCCTCGCGGTGTGCGCGGTCTGGGCCCGACGGCGCCCGCTCGCCGTCGCGCCCTCGCGGGCGGCTTGACCCTCGCGTGGGTCGAGGGTTCACAGTGGGCCCATGCCCGACGACCTGCTCAGCATCGGTGAGCTCGCCCGCGCCGGCAGCCTGCCCGTGAGCGCGCTGCGCTACTACGACGCCGCGGGGGTGCTGCGACCGGCCCACGTCGACCCGGCGACGGGCTACCGCTGGTACACGCCCGCGCAGGTCCACACCGCGCGGCTCGTCGCAAGCCTGCGCCAGGCGGGCCTGCCCGTCGCGGACCTGGTGGCCGTCCTCGCCGCCCCGCACGACGCCGACGCCCTCCTCGCGCAGCACCGTCGACGCCTCGAGGAGGACCTCGCCACCGCGGGCGCGCACCTCGACGCCGCCGCGGACCTCCTGGCGCAGCCAGGCCGCGGGACGGTCGTCGTCGCGGAGCTCCTCTCGGCCGTCGCGGCCGTTCGGCACGCCGTCGGCGCCGACCCGGACTGGCCCGGGCTCGCCGGCGTCCTGCTCCACCTCGGCGGGGACATCCTGCGCCTGGTGGGCTGCGACCGGTACCGCCTCGCCGTCGCCACGGTCCCCGTGCGGCACGCCTCCGGCCCGAACGTCCGCGCCGTCGCACCCCTCGGCCTGCTCGACGAGGTCGCGTCGGCGACGCTGCCCGAGGTCGGGACGATCGCCGTCGGCACCCGGTCCCTCGACCTCTTCGGGCTGACGGGCGATCCCGTCGACGCGGCCTACCCGGACTACGAGCGTCTTCTGCTCTCCGGAGGGTCAGGTGGGGCTCAGCCGGTGACCGTCTCGGCCGAGCGCCTCGCCGCGGACGTCGCCGGTGCCGACGACGTGGTCTCGCTGCGCCTCGACCATGGCCAGGTGCGCCTCGGGCCGCCCGGTGAGGACGACGTCCACGGCTTCTCCCGGACGTTCCTGCTCGACGCCGTCCGCGCGGCGCGCGCCGAACGGCTGTCGCTGGCCTTCGACGACGGGCTCCCGCTGAGCATCACCCCGGCCGACCGGCCCGACGACGTCGGGCTCGTCATGCCGATCCGGCTGGACCGATAGCGACGCGACCGTTCCCTGGCGCTGGGCTCGGCGGCGAAGCCCGACGACGACCTCACGTGACCTGAGCACGCCGGAGCACCCGTCCGAGCACGCTCCGAGCCCGAGAGGGACGGGAGCCCGTTCGCGCCCGCATCGCGAGGGATCCACTCGGCTCCGGCCCGGCTCGAACGGGCAGCCACCCTCACCAGCTGCGGGCAGGACGCGCCCGTACCGTCTGTAGGCGCGCCTTGGGCGGAGTGCGCCGAGCGTAGCGAGATGCGGACAGGAACTACCAGGGGTTTCTGCGGCCACCACTCGACGAGCGTGACGCCGGTCCGTGATCACGACGGACGCGAGGACGCGGTCGCCGCGCCGCCACGGGCCCGAAGCCGGACACGGTCGAAGTCGGAGCGTTCGACGATATCGACCACGAACTGAGGATCCGTGGAGATTGTCTCGGGTCGCGGCACAGGCACCTGGCTGAGCCCGGTCGTCACACAGTTACTCGAAGGCTTCCTCGGCCGGACGCCAGCACATCCAGTCGCCCGTCGTCAGACCGTCGATAGTCGCGATCTCTGGACCGACGAGTTCGTCGACGTCTGGACGAAGCGCGACCGGCAGCGACTCCCCAAAGCGAGGTCCCATAGAGCAGAACGGAGGGCCGGGTACGACGAAGGGCCCCACTGTCGCAGAATCCTGCGGCTGTGGGGCCCTTCGGTGGCGGTAGCGGTGAGATTCGAACTCACGGTGGACTTTCACCCACACACGCTTTCGAGGCGTGCTCCTTAGGCCACTCGGACACGCTACCTTCGCCGGTGAACCCGGCCGAAGCAGGATACCTGCTCCACCGCCCAGACACCGAATCGGCCCTCATCGGGCCGCCGCGGACCGCCGTCCGACCCGGCCGAGAGCGCCTCAGTCCTCGAAGATCTGGCCGATCGGCTCGCGCTTCTCCGCCTGGAAGCGGTCCTCCGTGCGGCCGTACGCCCAGTAGCCCGAGAGCGACAGGTCGGCGCGCGGGACGCCACGATCGGCAAAGACGCGGCGCAGGGCCTTCATGGCCTCGCGCTCTCCGTGCGCGAAGACCTGCACGCGGCCGTCGGGCCAGTCGAGGGCGGTGACGGCGTCGGCGAGCAGCGACGCCTCGCCGGCGGGTGCGTCGCCGCGGAGCAGCCACGTGACCTCGACGCCGGCGGGGGCGTCGACGGGCTGCACGTCGGCGTCGGTGGCGACCTCGACGAGCGCGTGCCCGACGGCGTCGCGCGGCAGCGCTTCGAGGGCGGCGGCGATCGCGGGGAGCGCGGAGTCGTCGCCGACGAGCACGTGGTGGTCGGCGGACGGGTCGGGCGCGTAACCGCCGCCGGGACCGGCGAAGACGATGCGCTCGCCCGGCCGGACGGACGCGGCCCACGGCCCGGCGAGGCCCTCGTCGCCGTGCACGACGAAGTCGATCGCGAGGCGCTGCGCCTCCGCGTCGACCCAGCGGACGGTGTACGTGCGCGTCACGGGCAGGTCCTCGGGCGCGAGGGTCTCGCGCAGCGCCTGGACGTCGTACGGGGGCTCGAGGCCGAGCTCGGGCTTCGCGAAGAAGATCTTCACGTACTTGTCGGTGTGCTCGTTCGTGGTGAACGCGGCGAAACCGGGGCCGCCCGCGACGACCCGCACCATGTGCGGGCCGACCCACGAGGTCTCCAGGACCTCGAGGACCGTCTGGGGGCGTGCGCGCCGGGGAGCCTGCGCGGTGCTGGTCGACATGGAAACCTCTCGTCGGTGACTTAGGTGAGGCTAACATCGGCGCCTGCGCGGACCGGCGTGCGTCCGGTCACACGGGGCCCGACGGTGCACAAGACGCGGGCCCGTCCCGGTGAACGCGCGGTGCCGCCCGGGCGAACGGCACTCATACACGCACCCTGTGCCTCGCACAGCAGGCGCACAGCGACGCCCGGCGGAATGGACGAGTCCCCATCCACGGCGCCCAGCGCCCCGGTCCCGGAGCCGCCTCGTGTCCCAGATCGCCCTGTACCTCGTCGACCTCGTCGCGGTCACCGTGCTCGCGTTCGCCCTCTACTACCCCCGCCACCGGCGGCGCGACCTCGTGGTCGCCTACCTCGGGGTGAACGTCGGCGTCCTCGCGGTCGCGGCGACGCTCGCGTCGAGCACGGTCGGCGCGGGGCTCGGCCTCGGCCTGTTCGGCGTCCTGTCGATCATCCGGCTGCGGTCCACCGAGCTCTCCCAGACGGAGGTCGCGTACTACTTCGCGGCGCTCGCGCTCGGCCTGCTCGGCGGGCTCGGCACCACGACGGGCTGGCTGTCGGTCGCCGGGTCGGCGCTCGTCGTCGCCGTCATGGCGCTCGTCGACCACCCGCGCGTGCTGCGCCGCTCGCGGTCGCAGACCCTCGTGCTCGACCAGGCGTTCGTCGACGAGACGGAGCTCGTCACCCACCTGGAGGCCCTGCTCGGCGCGCGCGTCCACGGCGCGAGCGTCCAGCGCGTGGACCTCGTGAACGACACGACGTGGGTCGAGGTGCGCTACCGCTCCCCCGAGCTCTCCGGCCGCACGCCCCGGGGCACGACGTCGCCCGCGCACGCCGCGCCGTCCGCCACCACCACGTCCCCCGCCACCCCGGCCGGAGCCCTCCCGGCCCCGGCGTGGCCGCAGGGGCGGCAGGACGAGCGCGTGGGGGTGCGGGCATGACCGCCACCGCCGTCACCGCGCACGACCGCGTCCGCGCGGTCCTGCACCCCCTCGACGCCGTCGGTCTCGACGAGCTCGTGACCTCGGCCGCGCTGCTCGCGCGCGTGGACCGCAAGTACGTGCTGACCGTGGACGACGCGCTCGCCGTCCTGGACCGCCTCGCCCGGACGGGCGGGGCGCGGGTCCTGGAGATCGACGGCCGCCGGCAGTTCGGGTACGAGTCGGTGTACTTCGACACCCCGGACCTCGCGTCGTTCCGGCTCACGGCGACCCGTCGCCGTCGGCGCTTCAAGGTGCGCACGCGCACCTACCTCGACTCGGGCGAGAGCTTCCTCGAGGTCAAGACGCGGGCCGCGCGGGGCACCACGCTCAAGCAGCGCGAGCCGCACCTCGACGACCCGGCGACGCTCGGCGGCGGCAGCGCGTTCGTCGCGACGACGCTCGCCCACGAGGGCGTGCGGCCCGCCTCTCCCCTGCTGCTCGACGCGGGGCTCGTCTCGCGCTACCGCCGCACGACGCTGCACCTCCCCGGCCCCGGCGGCGGCGCGCGCGCCACGGTCGACACGGGCCTCGCGTGGGAGCTCGGCACGGACCCGTCGGGGCGCCCCGCGACCCGTGCCGTGCCGCACCTGGTGGTCGTCGAGACGAAGGGCGGCTCCACGCCGTCCGACCTCGACCGCCTCCTGTGGCGGCACGGCCACCGGCCCGAGCGGATCTCCAAGTACGGCACGGGCATGGCCCTCCTGCGCCCCGACCTCCCCGACGGCCCGTGGCGCCGCGTGATCCGCCGGCACCTCACCGTCCCCGCGGTGCCCGACGCCGCCCACCTCCCGGTCCCCGGTCCCACCACCCCGGGCCTCCCCGACCTCCACCGACCTGCCCTCACCCCCGGGCACCCCGACGACAGGAGCCTCTGATGCGCATCCGCCGACCCCTGACCTACCTCACCGCCGCCGCAGCGGCCGCCGTGCTGGCCGGCTGCTCGGTGCTGGGCGGCACGACCGACGTCGCGACCACGACGTCCGACGGCACCACGACCACGACCGTCGCCTCGACCGCCGTCGCCGGGCTCACCCCGGACGAGGCCCGTGCGGACAACGCCGAGGTCACCGTGGACGACGCCGACGTGACCTACGACGCGAGCACGGCCGTCGCCGTGACGCTCGACGGCGACACCGCGAGCGCCGACGGCGAGGGCGTGAGCGTCGACGGCTCGACCGTGACGATCACCGCCCCCGGCACGTACGTGCTCAGCGGCACGCTCGACGGCCAGGTCGTCGTCGACACCGCGGAGGACGGCCTCGTGCAGGTCGTGCTCGACGGCGCGGAGATCACCGGCACGACGAACGCCGCGCTGCTCGTCCAGGACGCGGAGAAGGTCGCCGTCGTGCTCGCCGCCGGCTCGACGAGTGCGCTCACCGACGCCGAGGCCTACACCGGCCTTGACGCCGACGACGAGCCCTCCGGCGCCCTGTTCTCCACCGCCGACCTCGTGATCGGCGGCTCCGGCGCGCTGAGCGTCACGTCGCACGCGCAGGACGGCATCGTCTCCAAGGACGGTCTCGTGATCGTCGGCGGCGACCTCACCGTGGACGCCGGCGACGACGGGATCCGCGGCAAGGACTACCTCGTCGTCACGGGCGGGACGCTCGACGTCACCGCCGCGGCCGACGGGCTCAAGTCCACCGAGGACGGCGACGAGACGCTCGGCTTCGTCGACGTGCGCGGCGGGACGATCACGCTCGCCGCGGGCGAGGACGGGATCCAGGCCGTCACGGACGTCGTCGTCTCGGGCGGGACGCTCGACGTGACCGCAGGCGGAGGCGCGGGCGCGACCGCAGGCGGAGGCGCGGGCGCGACGCTCGCCGAGAACGCCTCCGCGAAGGGCCTCAAGGGCGACGTGGGGGTCGTGGTCGGCGACGACGCGACGGTCACCGTCGACGCCGCCGACGACGGCCTGCACTCCGACGGCTCGATCTCCGTCTCCGGCGGGACGATCGAGCTCGCCTCGGGCGACGACGGCGTGCACGCCGACGGCGCCGTCACCGTCTCGGACGGCGACCTCACCGTGAGCACGTCCGTCGAGGGCATCGAGGGCGCCGACATCACGATCAGCGGCGGCACGGTCGACGTCACGGCGAGCGACGACGGCCTCAACGCGACCGTCGGGTCGACGACCGACGCGACCACGGACGGCACGACCGCGGACGGCTCTGCGGCGGACGCCTCGGCGGACGACGCCGAGGGGCAGGCCCCGCAGGCCGGCGCCGACGGCGAGATGCCCGAGCCCCCGGACGGTGCCCCCGCCGACGGCGGCACGCCGCCCGAGATGCCCGCCGACGGCGAGATGCCCGAGCCTCCCGCGGACGGCGAGATGCCTCAGGGCGGCGGTCCCGGTGGCGGCGGTGGCGGTGGCGGCGGCATGGAGGCGGACGACGGCTCCACGCTGACGATCTCCGGTGGCACGCTCACCGTCGACGCGGAGGGCGACGGCCTCGACTCCAACGGCTCGCTGACGATCACGGGCGGCGAGACCGTCGTCCAGGGCCCGACGAACGACGGGAACGGCGCGCTCGACGTCGCCGGCACGTTCGAGATCAGCGGCGGCACGCTGCTCGCCGCGGGCAGCTCCGGCATGGCCGTCGCGCCGTCGACCGACTCGGCGCAGGGCTGGCTCGCGACGAACGTCGCCGCGAGCGCCGGCGAGACCGTGACGATCACCGACGCCGACGGCACCGAGCTCACCACCTACACGGTCACGAAGGACACGGCGAACGTCGTGTACTCGTCCGCGGACGTGACGAGCGGGGAGTCGTACACGGTCACCACGGACGGCGGCTCGACCGACGTCACCGCCGGCGAGTGGTCCGGCGGCATGGGCGGCCCGATGGGCGGCGGCCGCGGCCAGGGCGGCACGTCGACCGACGCCCAGGACGACGCCGCCACCTCCTGACCGCGACGACCCGCCCACGAGGTCGAGCCCGGGTCAGCCGACAGGAGAACGCAGTCACCCGAGGCAGAGCCCTAGTCATGCCACCGGGGCTCCACCTCGGGAGACTGCGGCTCGACCTCGGCGACCCGAGCTCTGCCTCGGCGTGCGGGGCTCGGGTTCAGCGGACGTCGTACCGTGGACGGGTGCCCCACGCGCCGACCGACCCCGTCCCCGACCCGTCCGCATCCGCCCCCGCGACCGGTCGGACGTCCTCCTCCACACCCGCCCCCGCGACCGGTCGGACGCCCTCCTCCACACCCGCCCCCGCGACCGGCTCGGCACCCGGCTCGGGCGGCCTCCCGACGACCGGCTCGGCGGCGGTCCCCACGCTCTCGTCACGGCTCGCGTGGCGGCCGAGCCAGCCGCCGCCGTCGGGCAGCGGACCGGCACCGTGGACGGGGACCGTCCAGGACGCCGTCGGCCTGCTCCGGGGACGGCGCGTCACGGCGCTCACGGGTGCGGGCGTCTCCACGGACTCGGGCATCCCCGACTACCGCGGGCCCGACTCGCCGCCCCGCAACCCCATGACGTACCAGCAGTTCGTGCAGGACGAGGCGTTCCGCCGCCACTACTGGGCGCGCAACCACGTCGGGTGGCAGCACGTGCACCGCACGCACCCCAACGCGGGCCACCGCGCGCTCGCACGGCTGGAGGACGCGGGCGTGCTCGTCGGGCTGATCACCCAGAACGTCGACCTCCTGCACGAGGACGCGGGCAGTCGCAACGTCATCGACCTGCACGGCCGCTACGACCGCGTCATCTGCCTGCAGTGCGGCCGCGTCGTCTCGCGCGAGCACCTCGCGGAGCGCCTCACGGAGCTCAACCCGGGCTTCATCGAGTCGGTCACGGAGGTGGGCGACGTCGAGATCGCGCCCGACGCGGACGCCGTCATCGAGCAGACGTCGCACTTCCGACCCGCCCCGTGCGAGTTCTGCGGCGGCGTGCTCAAGCCCGAGATCGTCTACTTCGGCGAGAACGTGCCGCGCGAGCGGGTCGAGCGCGCGTACGCGATGGTCGACGCCGCCGACGCGCTGCTCGTCGCGGGCTCGTCGCTCACCGTCATGAGCGGTCTGCGGTTCGTCCGCCACGCCGCGAAGGACGGCAAGCCGGTCGTCATCGTCAACCGCGGCGCCACCCGCGGCGACCCCCTCGCGACGCTCAAGGTCGAGGCCGGCACGACGGAGACCCTCACGACCCTCGCCGAGGCCCTGACGGCCTGACCGCTGCACCCACGGCGAAGCGGCGACGGCGGCGAGACGGCGGCAGCGGCCGGGTCGTGGCGGGTCTGGCGGGAGGCGCACGGCGAGACGGGAGTCGCGCGGCCGGGAGGGACGACGACGCCGGGTCGTGGCGGGTCTGGCGGGAGGCGCACGGCGAGACGGGAGTCGTGCGGCCGGGAGGGACGACGCCGCCGGGTCGTGGCGGGTCTGGCGGGAGGCGCCGAGGAACGAGGCGCCGGATGGTAGACCCGGCGGCGTCGTCCCGGACGTCCGCACCCCGACCCAGCGCGGCCCGACGGGCCGAACCTCAGCGCCGCGCGGCCCGACAGGGCCGAACCTCAGCGCTGCGCTGCGAAGAAGTCGCGCAGGACCTGGCCGCACTCGTCGGCGCGGACGCCCGGCACGACCTCGACGGCGTGGTTGGCGCGCTGGTCGCGCACGAGGTCCCACACCGAGCCCGTCGCCCCGGCCTTCGGGTCCCACGCCCCGAGCACGAGCCGCTCGACGCGCGCGAGCAGGAGCGCGCCGGCGCACATGACGCACGGCTCGAGCGTGACGACGAGCGTGCAGCCCTCGAGCCGCCACGACCCGAGCGTCGCGGCGGCCTGCCGCAGCGCGAGGACCTCGGCGTGCGCGGTCGGGTCGCCCGTCTCCTCGCGGCGGTTGCGCCCGGTCCCCAGGAGCCGCCCGTCCGGCCCGACGACGAGCGCCCCCACGGGCACGTCGTCGCTCGCCAGGGCGTGGGTCGCCTCGTGCAGCGCGAGCCCCATGAGCGCGTCCCAGACCTGGCGGCGCGCAGCGAGCGTGTCGGGCGGGAACGTGCCGTGCGACCACGGGAGCTCGAGCCCGCGGGGCTCCGTCGCCGACGCCGTGTCCTCACGGCGCTCGTCGTCGGGACCCGCCAGGCCCTCGGGGCGCGGCACGTCGTCGGGGCGCGGGGCGTCGTCGGGCACGTGCCCTCCCCTCGCTCCGCCGCAGCGGGTCGCGGCTCCGTCGTCCGGCGGTGCGCCGGACCGCACCAGGGTATCGACGGGGCTGTCGGCGCGTCGTCGGGCGCTGCCAGGGCCCGCCGCTGCCCCGTCGCTCCGGGCCGCCGCTGCCCCGCCGGACGCCGCCCCCGCGGCCCCGCTCGCGGTACTCCGGGACGGGCGCGGTCCAGTACCGTGGAGGCCATGCGCCTGCACGTCGCCGACCACCCCCTCGTCGCCCACAAGCTCACCGTCCTGCGCAACAAGGACACGGCGTCGCCGACGTTCCGCCTGCTCGTCGACGAGCTCGTCACGCTGCTCGCGTACGAGGCGACGCGCGACGTGCGTGTCGAGCCGCACGAGATCCAGACCCCGGTCACGACGACCACGGGCGTGCGCCTCGCCGAGCCCCGTCCGCTCGTCGTGCCGATCCTGCGCGCGGGCCTCGGGATGCTGGAGGGCATGACGCGCCTCCTGCCGACGGCCGAGGTCGGGTTCCTGGGCATGCAGCGCGACGAGGAGACGCTCGAGGCGGTCACGTACGCGAACCGCCTCCCCGACGACCTCACGGGCCGGCAGGTCTTCCTGCTCGACCCGATGCTCGCGACGGGCGGGACGCTCGTCGCGGCGATCGACTACGTCTTCGCGCGCGGCGCCCGCGACGTCACGGCCGTGTGCCTGCTCGCCGCGCCGGAGGGCCTCGAGGTGCTGCAGCAGGCCGTGGGCGACCGGGTCGACGTGCACGTGGTCGTCGCGTCGGTCGACGAGCGCCTCAACGAGAAGGCGTACATCGTGCCCGGGCTGGGCGACGCGGGCGACCGCCTGTACGGCGTCGTCTGACGCCCGCCGTCGCGCGCATACCGCTGCGCGAGACCGGACCGTCCCGGATCGTGAGAAGAATCCGGGTTCCTCTTGGCGCGCCGCCCGCGGCGCTGCCATGCTGCCTCTCGTGAGCACCACGACCCGTCCCGCCAGCACGCCGTCCGGCGTGCTCCCGGGCGCGGTCATGTGCGTCTGTTGTCAGGCCTGAACGCCTCTCTCCCCGACCCGTTCAGCCCTGACCCCTGCCGACCCGCCGGTCCACCGGCGACGCCGTCGGCCCGACGCACCCGGAGCCACCCATGACCACGCTCGCCGCACCCCGCCCCGTCCACCGCCGCACCCGCACGGCTGCCGCCACGACGTCCGCGCGCCCCGTGCCTGCGCAGGCCCCGACGGGTGCCGCCTCCCCGCGCCGCACCCCGGGCTTCGTCCTCTACGTGGGCGTCGACGCCGGCCCGGGCGAGGCGCCCGACACCGAGCTCGTCGAGCTCGCGGAGGCCCTGGGCGAGCTCGCCCGCGACTGGCTGCCCCGGGCCGAGACGTACACCGCGCTCGCGCTCGCCGAGCCCTCCCCCGCCGCCGACCCCGCCCTGCGCTCGCCGGTGCAGGACATCGCGGCGTTCCGCGAGCGCCTCGCGACGCTCTCGCCCGTGCCGCGCCTCGTCGTCGACCCGGTCGGCCGCACGGTGACGGTCGAGGGCCGGCGCACGCGCCTCACGCTGCGCGAGCTCGAGCTGCTCTCCTACCTGGTGCGCTCGTCGCACCGGGTCGTGACGCGCGCCGAGCTCCTGGAGACCGTGTGGGCCGACCACACGGTCGCGGCGGGCAGCCGCACCATCGACGTCCACGTCCGCCGTCTGCGCGAGAAGCTGGGTCTGGAGCACGTCATCACGACGGTGCGCGGGCTCGGGTACCGCTTCGACCCGCAGACCCCTGTCGTCCTCGGTGGCTCGGGGGACGCCGCCTGAGGACCTCGCGCTGCCGGGCCGGGACCGTGGGGGTCGCGGGGGGACCCGAGCCCGGCAGCGCCCCCCGTGCCGTTCGACGGCCTTTCGAGAGCCGCGCCACGGCCGGACGACGTCCGCTCGACGCGCACCGTCGGCCCGACGGCGCTACGTTCGGACCGTGCGCACAGTCATCGCAGGAGGTCACGGCCAGGTCGGCCGTCGACTGGCCCGCACCCTGGTGGAGCGCGGCGACGACGTGGTCGCCCTCGTCCGGTCGGCCGCGCAGATCACGGACCTCACGGAGATCGGGGCGCACGTCGCCCTCGTCGACCTCGAGCAGGACGACGCCGTCGCGGTCTCGTTCGAGCTCGAGGGCGCCGACGCCGTCGTGTTCGCCGCGGGCGCGGGCGCGGGCAGCGGGGCGGCCCGCAAGGACACGGTGGACCGTGCGGGCGCGGTGATCCTCGCGGACGCGGCCGAGCGCGCGGGTGTCGGGCGCTACGTGCTCGTCTCGACGCGCGGCGTCGAGGCCGTCCACGCGGACGAGCGCCCCGACGGCGTCGACGACGTCTTCTGGGCGTACCTCCAGGCCAAGGCCGCCGCGGAGGACGACCTGCGGGCACGCGACGCGCTCGCCTGGACGATCCTGCGGCCGGGCCGGCTGACCGACGAGCCGGGCGTCGGGCTCGTCGCCCTCGTGCCCGAGTCCGACGGCGGCCGACCCCGCGGCAAGCGCCGCAAGGCCGGCGGCGGGCGCGAGGAGATCACGCGCGACGACGTCGCCCTCGTCGCCGCCGCGGTGCTCCACGAGCCGCGCTCCGCGGGCCTGGTGCTGGACGTCGTCGCGGGCGACCGCCCCGTGGACGAGGCCCTGGCCGACGTCCTGGGCTGACGTCCCGGGCCGACGTCCTGGGCTGCCTGCGATGCCGTCCCTGACGGGTCACCGCGCGAGAGCGCGAAGGGTCCCCCGCCGGGCTCGGGTACGGAATCAGCCCTTGCCCCGGCCGTTCTCGCCGCACGCCGTGCCGCGCTCCCAGAACACCCCGAGCACGTCCCGGTCGGGCCGGACGCCGATGCTCCCGTTGCGCGCCGCGTAGTTGAGGCCGCCGTACGAGACGGTCGCCGAGTGGTCGTACCACCGGTCGCGCTGCCACTCCGCGGCGCACTGCGGGGCGGCGCTGAACGGCGCCACCGAGAGCTTCTGGGTGCCCGCGTCCGTGTGCACGACGTACGACGCGCCGGACCACGGCGCCTCGCCGAGCTCGACCGTGCGCCGCTCGCGCGCCCCGACCTCCCACGTGCCCTTCGCCTGGCCGGAGACGCGGAACGTCACGGCCACGTTGGAGGCCGAGTTGTCGAGCAGCGCCGAGACGGCGCGGTAGGAGTGCCCGCGCTGCGCGTCGTAGTACGGGTCGCCGAGCACGAGGCTCGTCACGGGGGCGACGACCGTGCAGTCGACGGCGTCGACGTGCTCGGTGCGCTCCTCGGTGAACGTGCGGCCGAGGTGCGTGCGCGAGAGCGCGAACGTCACCTTGCCGGACTTCACGGACAGCGCGCCGGAGTCGACCTCGGCGCTCGCGGTCCGCCCGGGCGCGACGTCCCCGAGGTCCCGCGTGCCCCACGGCGTCGTCACGACGACGCGCATCGTCTCGGCCGAGTCGTTGCGCACGCTCGCGGACGCGACCACCGACTCCGCGACGCAGCGGGTCGTCGCGGTCGTCGTCGCGCTCCAGTCGGGCTCGTACGCGGCGCGGTGGTAGTGCGCCGTCAGCGACGTGTCGGCGAAGCCCTTGCCGAGAACCCAGCGGTACTGCCGGAACGTGACCTTCCCGGGCTTCACCTCGAGCGCGCCGGTGTCGACCGTGAAGGTCGCGGTCTGCCCCGGGCCGAGCTTCTGCACGCCGGCCGAGTCGCCGTAGGCGCCGCCGAGCATGCGGACGTCGATCGTCTCGGGCGAGTCGTTCGTCAGCGTGCCGAGGAGCTTGACCGAGCCGTCCTGCCAGACCGCCTCGACGGACGCGTCCTTCGCCCAGGTCGGCTCGTACGTGAAGGCGCGGTAAGAGCGCTGGAGCTCGTACGCGTCGGTCTGCGGCGCGCTCGTCCGCGTCGCGCGGAACGTGACCGTCCCGGCGGCGACGTCGCGCGCGCCCGTCGCGACGGTGAACGTGGCGCTCTCGCCCGGGGCGACCTCGACGGCCTTCGTCGTGCCGAGCGGCCCGGCGTCCAGGAGGACGCTCAGCGTCTCGGCGCGGTGCCCGTTGCGGAACGTGCCGGTCAGCACCGCGGAGCCCGTGCCGCCCTCGACGGCCCAGCCCACCGACGCCTCGCCGTCGACCGACCAGCGGAAGCAGTCCTGGGCGGCGACGTCGCGCGTGACCAGCGGGGACCCGTCCGCGCGGACCGCGAAGGACGCGCCCTCGGCGCCGACCCCGTCGGGGACCTTCACGTCCAGCGACCGGCCGCCCGCGACCGTCCGCGTGAGGTCGTCGCGGCCGTCGACGGAGAACTCGACGGGCAGGGTCGACGCGGTGTTGTCGTAGCGCAGGGTCACGCGCGCCGAGGACGTGTCCGTGGCGTGGTCGAAGACGCACTGACCGACGCTCGGCTCCGGCACCGCGGGCGCGATCGACTGCGCCGCGAGCCGGACCGGCAGGAGGAGCTGGTAGCCCTTGCCGTCGCCGTCGTCGTCGGTGTGCCAGCGGTACTGGCGCAGCGTCGCGTCCGCCGCGGTCGTCGACGCCCGCCCGGTGTCGAGCACGAGCTCGCCCGACGCACCGTCGCGCAGCGGCGCGATCGCGGCCGAGTCCGCGACGTCCGCCCAGGCCCCGGTGCGCGGGGCGAGGAGACGCACGTCCACCCCGCGGCCCGTCGCGTTGGCGACGGTCGCGGTGTAGCGGACGGCGCCGCCGACGTTCTCCGCGCGGACGCTCACGTCGCCCGCGCCGAGCCACGGCGGCTGCGTCCAGCAGTCGAGCGCGTCGAACGTCCCCGCGTCGATCCGGTGCTCGAAGGTCTCGCCCGCGACCGTCGTCGCGAGCAGGAGCGACGCCGTCCCGGCCGGGAACCGCACGCCGTCGTCGACGCGCAGGCTCGTCGTCGCGCCGACCGCGACGGACCGCAGCGACGGGACGGACGAGGACCCCGCGGCCTCGAGGGTGACCCGCAGGTCGTCGTACGCGGTGGTGTTCGTGTACGACGCGAGCAGCGACGCGACGTCCGGCGCGGAGCACTGCGGGACGACGGTCCCGCCGAGGCCGTCCGCCGCCCCTGCCCAGGCCGCGCCGACGTCCACGGCCACGTCCGCCGACCCGCCGTGGGCCTCGCCGGCGTCGGCGTTCACCACGATCGTGCTCTCGTGCGCGGGCGCCTTCTCCAGGTCGGCCAGGAGGTCGACCGCGAACGTCGTCTTCTCCCGGGGCGCGAGGTCGGCGTCCGTGGTGCACGAGACCGCGCCGCGGCCGCTCGCGCGGCACGTCCACCCGTCGACCGTCTGCACGCCGTCGTCGCCGGCCACGAGGCTCAGCCCGGCGGGGAGCGTGACGTCGACGACGGGGTCGTTCGCCGTGCGGTCGCCCGAGTTGCGCACCTCCAGCGCGAGGTCCATCGTGCCGGGGTTCGTCACCGCGAACGAGCGGCCGCCGGGGTACTTCGCCGCGACGCGCACCTCGGCGCCGAAGTAGCGCACGGGCGTGGGCTTGAACGTCTTGCGCACGGGCTCCACGCCCTTGGCGCGCACGGAGCCGGCGATCGCGTACTCGCCGCCGGAGTCCGCCTGCACCTGCACGACGAGGTCCCGGCTGCCGCCGGGCGCGAGGACGCCGACCGAGCACGTGACGACGCTCGTGCCGTCGGCCTGCGTCGCCGCGGCGCCGCACGGCAGCGCCTCGGCGCGCAGCGCGGGAGCCACGGCGGCTCCGCGGGCGACGAGCGACGAGTCGACCGTCGAGACCCCCGGCGGCAGGGTCAGGTCGACGAAGACCTCCTCCGCCGCGCGCCCGCCCGAGTTCGTCGCGGTCACGGTGAGGTCGGCGGGCCGGCGGGCGTCGAGCTCCACGGTGCCGAGGGAGAGGTCGAGGGTCGCGGGCGCCGGCTCGGGCGGCGTCGTGGGCGTGGCCGTCGGCTCGGACGTGGGCGCCTGCGTGGGCGCGGGCGTGGTCGGCGTGGTGGGCTGCGCCGACCCGGGCGTCACGGGCGGGACGACCGTGCCGGGCGTCGAGCCGCCGGTGCCCGTCGTGGGCGTCGACCCGACCACGGTGCCGTCGCCGGCCGGTGCCGCGGTCGGGTCGGTCGTGGGGATGTTCGCGGGGGACGTGGGGTCGGTCGCGGGGTCCGTCGGCGTGAGCGTCGAGTCCCCGGGCGCCGCGGTGGGCGCGTCCGTGGGGCTCGCCGAGGTCTCCGCCGCGGTGGGCGCGGCCTCCGGGTCCTGCGACGGCGTGAACACGCCGAGCGCTCCGGCGACGCCGAGCCCCGCGACGGCGAGGACGCCGACCGTGACCGCGGTCGCGGCGAGCGGCGCGGAGGCGACGAGCGCCGCGAGGCCGCCCGCGCCCGCGACGGCGGCCACGCCCGCACCGCCGGCGGCCGCTCCGGCCGCGGCGGCGCCTCCGGCGGCACCCGCGGCGGCTCCGCCCGCTCCGGCGGCTCCGCCCGCACCCGCCGCGCTCTCGACGGCACCGGCACCGACGACCGCGCCTCCCGCGGCCCCGGTCCCGGCGGTCGCACCGGCACCTGCCGTGACCCCGCCCGCAGCCCCGCCGCCCGCGGCGCCGCCACCGGCGGTGGCGCCCCCCGTGCCCGCTGCGCCGCCGGAGCCCGAGGCCCCGCCGGAGCCCGCGGCGCCGCCGCCGGACGTGCCGGAGCCCGACGCCGCGCCGACCGCGAGGCCGCCCGCGACCGCCGCGCCGCCGGTGACCGGCAGCGCCGTCCCGACGAGGCCGAGGGCGCCGACGCCGAGGACCAGCGGGGCGATGACGCCCCGCATGCCGTGCGAGACGTCGCCGAGCTCGAGGACGAGCGCGCGGCACTCGTCGCACGTGCCGAGGTGGCCCTCGACGCGGGCGGTCTCCCGCTTCGCGAGACCGCCGCGCACGTAGGACCCGAGGAGGGGGTTGACGCCCTGGCACTCCTCCGCGGGGGCCGACGTGAGGTGCTGCTGCAGGTAGGCCTGGCGCAGCCCCTCGCGGGCGCGGTACGCGAGCGCGGAGACGCCGTTCGCGGTGAGGCCGAGGATCGGGGCGATCTCGGCCGGCGCGAGGTTCTCGACCTCCGTGTACCAGAGGACGGCGCGCCAGCGCTCGGGCAGGTCCAGGTAGGCGCGCGTCACGACGGAGCGCTCGAACCCCTCGAGCGTCGGGTCCTCGGTCGAGGCCATCGGGCCGAACGCGGACTCGAACGTGCGCTCGTCGTCGGTCGGCTGCGTGCGCCGCTCGCCGTTGACGAGGTCGTAGGAGAGCCGGCGGACGACCGTGAAGAGGTACGCGCGGAACGTGACGTCCGGGCCGCCGCCGTTCTGCAGCACGGAGAGCGTGCGCGCGAACGCGTCCGCGACGACGTCGTCCGCGTCGGCCCCCGAGCGGACGTACTGCCGCGCCACGGTGTGGGCCGCCCCCGCGTGCCGCGCGTAGAGGACGCCGTACGCGCTCGCGTCCCCACCGCGCACGGCGGTGATGAGCTCAGCGTCGCTGTACGCCTCGCTCCACACCCGTTCCTGCGCCTCGGTCATGCCACCGCCCTGGACATCGTCCCGCGGAGACCGGGACGTACGACGCGGCCCATCGTAGACGTCCGTCCAACTCACGGGGAGGGGTGTCCGCGCTTCAGTTCGGTGACTGGTGCACTCCGGGCCCCGTCACGCCCGGAGCGTCCCGCTTCGTCCGGGATCTCCGGTACCGCCGGTCCCGGAAACTCCTCGCCGAAACCGCGTCATGACCGGGGCGCCCGGGCGTCTCATGTACATGGACCACCTCCATGGGTACGCCGCGCCTCCACCGGCGGCGCCCGACACCCTCCGCGAGCTCTGGCGCGCGACGAGCGTCGAGAGCGTCTGGCTGCGCCCGGGCGACTGGTACCACCCCGCCGTCGACGCGCTCGCCGAGGCGCTCGTCGAGCGTCGCGACGTCACCCCGGCGGCCGAGCGGCTCGGCCAGGCACGCGGCGAGTCCGGCGTCGGCATCGGCGAGGCGCTCGACGACGTCGCGTGCCTGTACCGCTCGCACGACCGCGAGCCCGACCTCGAGCTGCTGCGGGCCGTCGCGGTCGGCTGGGCCGAGGGGTACGCCGCGACGCCGGTCTCCCCCGAGGTGCTCGACCCGGAGTCCGGGCTCGCCACGCCCCAGTACCTCACGCACCGCCTGCGCGAGACCTACGGCGTCGCGCAGCGCACCGGGGTGCCGGCCGGCGACACGCACGGCCTGCACGTCGTCGACGTCGCCGTCGAGGAGCTCACGGGCTGGCAACGCTTCGCGCGGTCGGCGGCGATGGGCCGCGCCCTCACCCAGACCTTCGGCGACGGCCACCCGATGGCCTCGCTCGGCAACGGGCTGTTCGTCGTCCTCGGCGAGCGGTCGGTCGACGGCGACGCGCTGCGCGCCGAGCTGCGGTACCGGATCGAGCGCACCGGGCTGGCCCTGGGCGTGTCCGCGATCCTGCGCCGTCCGCCGCGCCTGTGGACGGAACCGCTCCCGCGGACCCACGCGGGCGCCGTCGCGCTCCTCGACAGCCTCCAACGCTGACGCCCGACGCCCCGGCACGACGGACGCCCCGACCGAGCGGGCGAGCGCCCGTGCCGGGGCGTCGGGGGGTGGGGCGTCCGGCGGTCCGGCGGGTGACCGGGCCGCCCTCCGAGGGGTCGGTGGGCCCGCGCGTCAGCGCGGGGTGAAGGTGAGGCAGTCCGCGCGGTCCTCGCCGGACGCGCCGGCGCCGACGCGGATCGAGGGCGCCGAGCACTCGAGCGACGCGTTGTGCACGCACTCGGTGCGCTGGCAGGCCCCGACGTGCGCGAGGACCTTCTCGAGCCCGCCCTTGGTGCCGAGCGGGATGAACGTGGCGCACTCGGCGTCGCCCGTGTGACCGGCGATGGTCACCGCGCCCGCGTGGCACCCGTGGTCGTGGTTGTACCCGCACCCGTCGATGGAACACTCGACGACCTGGGGCATCTCCATGAGGCTGCTCATCGATCTTCTCCTCGCTCCGAGGACCCGGGGGGCCGGGCTTCCGCGTTCCACGGTATTCCCGTCAATGCGGCCTGTATAGCAAGCAAGGCCTTACTGACAATGCGTTCCCAGGAATGCCTTTTGCGCACGTCATTCTTGCGAAAATGCGCTCGTCCGCGCCGTTCCGCGGCTGCCGTGGCGCCGACGGGAACCCGCCCTCCCGCGTCCCACGGGACCGGCCCGGGGCTCCCTCGTCAACGCCCGCGCGCCGGAGTAGCGTCGGAGGATGGCTCCCTCGCTCGGCACGCCGCTGTACTCGGGCAACGACGCCGACCTCTACCCCGTCGGCGCGGACCGGGTGCTGCGCCGGTCCCGCTCCGGGACCGACGCGTCACGCGAGGCCGCGGTGATGCGGCACGTGCGCGACGCCGGGTTCCCCGCCCCGCAGGTGCACGACGCGACGGGCGGCGACCTCACCATGGAGCTCCTGCGCGGGCCCACGCTGCTGCAGTCGCTCATCGGCGGCCGCACGACGCTCGTCGGGACGGCGCGCATCCTCGCCGACCTGCACGACCGCCTGCACCGCGTCGCCCCGCCCGCCCCGCACGACCCCGCGCACGCGGCGCTCACGGCGCCGTCGTTCGCGGACCTCGGAGCGCCCGACGCGGACCCGGCTGAGCCGTGGTGCGTGCTGCACCTCGACCTGCACCCGGCCAACGTCGTGCTCACCGCCGACGGCCCGGCGCTGCTCGACTGGACGAACGCCCGCCTCGGCCCGGCCGGTCTCGACGTCGCGCTCACGGCGCTGATCGTCGCCGAGGTCGCGGTCGACGACGACGACGAGCTCGCCCCGGGCGCGCGCGTCCTGCTCGACGCGTTCCTCCAGCTCGCCGACCCGCGCGTCCTCGACCACGTCGACGCCGCGGCGCGCACGCGCGCGGCCGACCCGGGGCGCGACCCCGCGGAGACGGCGATCATCCCGCGGGCCGCGGCCCTCGTGACGCGGGAGGCGGGCCGCAGCTGAGCGGGCTCAGCGCTCGGCGTCGGGCGGGGCCGGTCGCCAGATGACGAGCGCCCGCGCGTCGGTGTGCTCCGCGAAGCTCTCGCGCAGGGCCTCCTCGACGCCGCGCCGCACGCTGCGCCCGCGCGGCACCACGACGACGTCGCCGCTCGCCGCGGCCGCGAACACGCGCCCGCCCGGCTCGACGCGCGCGGAGAGCGCCTCAATCCGGCGCTCGAGCCGCTCGACCTGGGACTCGAGGGCGAGGATGCGCTGGATCCCGGCGAGGTTGATGCCCTCGTCGTGGCTCAGGCGCTGCACCTCGAGGAGCTTCGCGACGTCGCGCAGCGAGTAGCGCCGCCCCCGGCCCGACGCGCGGCGCGGCACGACGAGGCCGAGCCGGTCGTACTGGCGCAGCGTCTGCGGGTGCATGCCGGCGAGCGCCGCCGCCTGGGAGATGACGAGGACGGGGGCGTCCTCGTCGAGGCCCTGCCCCGGCGCGGGGCGTGGCGTCGTCGACCTCGGGTTCACGACGCCCCTCCTCTCACTCCGCGGCCTGGCGCGCCAGGTCCGCGCGCACGTCCTCGCCGCCGGTCTCGGCGGCGAACGCCTCGACGGCCTCGCGCGCGGCCTTCGACAGCTTCTGCGGGACGGCGACCTGGACGGTCACGAGCAGGTCGCCCGTGGCCTTAGTGGTCTGCACGCCACGCCCCCGCACGCGCAGCGTGCGGCCGGACGGCGTCCCCGCGGGGACCTTGACCTTGACGGTCGAGCCGTCGAGCGTCGGCACGGAGATGGTCGCGCCGAGCGCGGCCTCCGCGAACGTCACGGGCACCGAGACCCGCAGGTTCGTCCCGTCGAGCGCGAAGACGGGGTGCGGCGTCACGTGCACGGTGACGACGAGGTCTCCCGCCGGGCCGCCGCCCGCGCCGGGGCGGCCCTTGCCGCGCAGCCGGATCTTCTGGCCGTCGCGCACGCCCGGGGGGATGCGCGTCGTGACCTGGCGGCCGTCGACGGTGAACGTGACGGTCGAGCCCTCGACGGCCTGCCGGAAGGGCAGCGTCGTCGTCGCGGCGACGTCGGCGCCCGCCTGCGGGCCGAAGCCCTGGCCGGCGAACCGCTGCCCGCCGGCGCCGCCGCCGAACATCGAGCCGAGGATGTCCTCGAAGCCGCCCGCGCCCTGGCCGCCCGTCGAGTACCGCACGCGCGAGCCGCCCGGGGCGCCGCCGCCGCCGAACATCCCGCCGAAGAGGTCCTCGAAGCCGCCCGCGCCCGCGCCGCCCGGCCCGGCGGAGAACCGCGCGCCCCCGCCGGCCATCGCCCGGATCGCGTCGTACTGCTCGCGCTCCTTGGGGTCGGAGAGCACGGCGTACGCCTCGCCGATCTCCTTGAACTTCGCCTCGGCGGCCTCGTCGCCCTGGTTCTGGTCGGGGTGGTACCTGCGGGCGAGCTTGCGGTACGCCTTCTTGATCGCGGCGTCGTCGGCGTCCTTGGGGACGCCGAGCGCGGCGTAGAAGTCCTTCTCCATCCAGTCCTGCCCGGTCACGACGCCTCCCTCCCGGTGGTTCGCTGCGTGGTCGTGGTCTCGTCCTTCGGTTCTCGACCGGTCCGTGTCGTTGCCGATCGTCGCGTGCCCGACGGCGGGGCGCACCTTCGTGGAGGCGCGTCCCGCCGTCGGGCACGCGGGTGGTGCGGCCTACTCGGGGCCGACGACGGACACCCGGGCGGCGCGCACGACGCGCTCGCCGATCCGGTAGCCCGGCTCGATCACGAGGTTGACCGTGGCGGCCGTGGCCTCGGGGTCGGTCTGGTGCATGAGCGCCTCGTGGACGGTCGGGTCGAACTCCTCCCCGACCGCGCCGTACCGCTCGACGCCGAACCGCTCGAGGCTCGCGTCGAGCTTGTCGGCGATCGCCGCGAACGGCCCCGTGAGCTCGCCGTGCTGGCGGGCCCGGTCGATGTCGTCGAGCACCGGCAGGAGCGCCGAGAGCACGTCCTCCACGCCCTTGGCGCGCGCGGCCTCCTGGTCGCGCAGCGCCCGGTTGCGGTAGTTCGTGAAGCTCGCGCGCTCGCGCTGGAGCGACTCGAGGTGCTGCGCCGCCTCGGCCTGCGCGGCCAGGACGGCCGCGTCGACCTCGGCCTCGCCCGTGGGCTCGAAGTCGAGCCCCGCGAGCGGGTCGGCCGCGGCGTCGGCCTCCCCGGCACCGGCGGCCTCGCCCGCGGGGTGGGGCTGCGCGGCGCTCGGGTCGACCTTGCGCTTGTCGGTGAACTGGAAGGGCTTGTCCTCGGAGCGCTGCTCCTCGGGGCCCTGCTGGTCTCCGCCCGTCACTTCTTGTCGTCCTCGTCGTCCACGATCTCGGCGTCGACGACGTCCTCGTCCGGAGCAGACCCCGCGGACGCAGCACCCGCCGCGTCGTCTGCGGCGGCGCCGGGGTTGCCGGCGGCCTGCTCCTGCTCGGCCGACGCGTAGAGCGCCTGGCCGATCTTCTGCGAGGACGCGACGAGCTTCTCGTGCGCGGACTTCACGGCGTCGGCGTCCTCGCCCTCGAGCGCGGACTTCACCGACGCGATGTCGGCCTCGACCTCGGTGACGACGTCGGCGGGGAGCTTCTCCTTGTTCTCGGTGACCAGCTTCTCGGTCGAGTACACGAACGCCTCGGCCTGGTTGCGGGTCTCCGCCTCCTCGCGACGCTTCTTGTCCTCGGCCGCGTGCTCCTCGGCCTCCTTGACCATGCGGTCGATGTCGTCCTTCGGCAGCGCGGAGCCGCCGGTGATCGTCATCTTCTGCTCCTTGCCCGTGCCGCGGTCCTTCGCGGCGACGTGCACGATGCCGTTCGCGTCGATGTCGAAGGTGACCTCGATCTGCGGGACGCCGCGCGGGGCCGGCGCGATGCCGGTGAGCTCGAACGTGCCGAGCGGCTTGTTGTCGCGCGCGAACTCGCGCTCGCCCTGGAAGACCTGGATGAGCACCGACGGCTGGTTGTCCTCGGCCGTCGAGAAGATCTCGCTGCGCTTGGTCGGGATGGCCGTGTTGCGCTCGATGAGCTTGGTCATCACGCCGCCCTTGGTCTCGATGCCGAGGGAGAGCGGGGTCACGTCGATGAGCAGGACGTCCTTGCGGTCGCCCGAGATGACGCCGGCCTGCAGGGCCGCGCCGACGGCGACGACCTCGTCCGGGTTGACGCCCTTGTTGGGCTCCTTGCCGCCCGTGAGCTCCTTGACGACGTCGGTCACGGCCGGCATGCGGGTGGAGCCACCCACGAGCACGACGTGGTCGATGTCGGAGACGGAGACGCCCGCGTCGGAGATGACCTTGTGGAACGGGGCCTTCGTGCGGTCGAGGAGGTCCTGCGTCATCTGCTGGAACTGCGCCCGGGTGAGCTTCTCGTCCAGGTGGATGGGGCCGTTCTCGCTCATCGAGAGGTACTGCATCGAGATGGTGGTGCTCGTCGCGGACGAGAGCTCCTTCTTGGCCTGCTCGGCCGCCTCGCGCAGACGCTGCAGGGCGATCTTGTCCTTCGACAGGTCGACGCCCGAGCTGTTCTTCACCTGCTTGATGAGGTGCTCGACGACGCGGTTGTCCCAGTCGTCGCCACCGAGGCGGTTGTCGCCCGACGTCGCGCGGACCTGGATCGTGGAGAAGTCGTCCTCGTCCTTGCCGACCTCGAGGAGGGACACGTCGAACGTGCCGCCGCCCAGGTCGAAGACGAGGATGAGCTCGTCCTCCTTGCCCTTCTCCAGGCCGTAGGCGAGCGCGGCCGCGGTGGGCTCGTTGACGATGCGCGTGACGTTGAGGCCGGCGATCTGGCCGGCGTCCTTCGTCGCCTGGCGCTCGGCGTCGTTGAAGTACGCCGGGACGGTGATGACCGCGTCGGTGACGGGCTCGCCCAGGTACTCCTCGGCGTCGCGCTTGAGCTTGCCGAGGATGCGCGCCGAGATCTCCTGCGGCGTGTACTTCTTGTCGTCGATCTCCACGTCCCAGTCGGTGCCCATGTGGCGCTTCACCGAGCTGATCGTGCGGTCGACGTTCGTGACCGCCTGGCGCTTGGCGACCTCGCCGACGAGGACCTCGCCGGTCTTGGAGAAGGCGACGACCGACGGCGTCGTGCGCGACCCCTCGGCGTTCGCGATGACCGTGGGCTCCCCGCCCTCGAGGACGGCGACCACCGAGTTCGTGGTGCCGAGGTCGATCCCGACTGCTCGTGCCATGTGTGCTGCCTCCGTGCTTCGTGTGCGGTGCCCGGCCGCGGTGCCCGACGGCGCTCGGCCGCCCGGCGGACCGGGTTGAGTCTGCTTCACTCAAGGTAGGCACCGGAGGCCGCTGCGCGCAAACCGACCGGGCCGAACTTGAGTCCACCTGGCTCAACCTTGCACGACGGCGGAGTATTCCTGGCGACGGACCACCCCTTCGGCGCACGCGTCGTCGCGCCTGCTCCTCGTCGACGTTGCTTGTGATCCACTTCGTAGAAAGTGTACTGTGAGCCACAATCGCCCATGTGGACCAGAGCGCACATCTCAGGAGGCACGGATGCGAGTCCGCACCATGGCCGACGTCGGAGCCCTCATCCGCGAGGCCCGTGAGCAGGCCGGGATCACCCAGGTCGAGCTCGCCCGCCGCGCCCGCGTCGGCCGGGAATGGCTCATCAAGGTCGAGTCCGGGCGCACCAGTGCCGAGATGCCCCGCATCCTGGACGTGCTCGCCCAGCTCGGCCTCGTCCTCGACATCCAGCCCGAGGAGCGCTGACCGTGGCCGGTCGGACCCTCGACGTCCACATGGACGGCACGCGCGCGGGGACGCTCTCCATGACCGGCGCAGGAAACATCGCCTTCTCCTACGACGACGCGTACCGGAACGCTCCCGGCTCGACGCCGCTGTCACTGTCCATGCCCAAGGTCATGGCGCGACACCGCCAACGCGTCGCGCTGCCGTTCGTCCAAGGTCTGCTCCCGGACAACGAGAGGGCCTTGGCCTCCCTGGCCACCACCTACCAGGTCTCGGCACGTTCCCCGTTCGCGCTCCTGGAGCACGTCGGCGCCGACGTCGCCGGGGCCTTGCAGCTCCTGCCTCCCGGTGACGAGAGCACCGACGCCACCGCCGACCGGGCAGTGCTCGAGCCGATCAGCGAGGACGAGGTGGCCGACGACCTCGCCCGCGTCATCGACGCGTACCGCACCGGCGCCCCGCTGCGAGGGCGCGAACGCATGCGGATCAGCCTGGCCGGTGCGCAGCCCAAGATCGCGCTGGTCGCGCTGCCGGACGGCACCTGGGCGCGCCCCGGACCGGGCGCCCCGACGACCCACATCCTCAAGCCGGAGTACAGCGCCCCCCGCACGACCGCTGACGAGCGGTATCCGGGGCTGACGACCGTCGAGACGTTCAGCCTCGCGGTGGCCCGCCACGCCGGTCTGCGCACGCCCGCGGCCCGGACGTGGACCTCACCCGACGGGCAGCTCAGGGCGCTGGTCGTGGAGAGGTACGACCGGCACCTCGGGCCCGACGGGGTCGTGCACCGCGATCACCAGGAGGACCTGTGCCAGGCCCTCGCGGTCCCGCCGGCGAAGAAGTACCAGCACGTCGACGATGGGCCGGGTGTCGGCGCCGTCGGAGAGCTCCTGCGTCAGCGGCTCCAGCCGAGCGACCGGATCGAGGTGGCCGGCGACTTCCTGGCCCTGCTGACCTTGAACATCGCGCTGGTGAACACCGACGCCCACGCCAAGAACTACTCCCTGCTGCTCGACGGGGACACCGTGAGACTCGCCCCCGCCTACGACGTGCTGTCGATCGCCCCGTACGAGAAGCCCGAGAGCGCGGCCACCGACGGACCGCTGACCTTCCCGATGCGCATCGGCGACGACTACCGGATCAGCGGGATGCACGGCGCGGTCATCGCCGCGGAGGGACGCCGCCTGGGCCTGACGACCGAAGAGTCCGAGGACGTCGTCGACCGCGTCCTGACCGCGGTACCCGGCGCTCTCGAGCAGGCTCGCGAGGACGTGCGGCAGATTCCCGGTGGCACCAGGATCGCGGACGCGACGATCCGGAACCTGCGCGCCATCTCTCCGCTGCACCGCGAGCCTGCGAACGTGACCGACTTCGGCCGGACGGCCAGGCCCGGCACTCCCTGACGCCCACGACGACCAGCGCAGCGAGCCACGGGGTCCGGCGAAGCACCGTGCATAGGGTCGAGGTGGGCCCCGTGGCCCTCCGGGACGCCCGTCAGAGGAGCTCGACGGCGTCGGCCTGCGGCCCGCGGTCGCTCTGGCGCACCTTGTACCGGACGCGGTCGCCCGCCTCGAGGACCTCGGGCCCCCGCACGACCGACACGTGCACGAACAGGTCCTCGCCGCCGGCGTCGGGCGTGATGAAGCCGAAGCCGCGGTCCGCGTCGTAGCGCGCGACCGTGCCCTCGCCTCCGCGCACCGGCCTGCCGGAGGCCGCCGGACGCCCCGGACGACCGCGGTCCGCGCCGCCCGCGCGCGCACCGCCGGTGCCGCGCACGAGCCGCACGTCGCGGGCGTTCGGCCCCTTGTCGCCGGCGACGACGTCGTACGTCACGCGGGCGCCCTCGGCGAGCTCGGTCAGCCCGCCGCCGAGGGCGCTGACGTGGACGAACACGTCGTCGCCGCCCCCGTCGGGGAGGATGAACCCGAAGCCCTTGACGTCGTCGTACCAGGACACGGTGCCGTCCGCGCCGTCCGAGGGCGCGGCGCCCCGGGCGGCCTGGGCCCCGAGCGGCAGCAGGTGGTCCGCCTGCGGGCCCTTCTCCCCCTCGACGACGAGGAACGCCACCCGCTGCCCCTCCGTGATGACGCCGCCCCCGACGATGGCCGAGCTGTGCACGAAGATCTCGCCGCGACGGTCGTCGGGCGTGACGAAGCCGTACCCCTTGGTCGGCTCGTACCAGGCGACGGTGCCGAGCACGCCCAGTGCCGCGTCGGCGGCCAGCTCGCCCGTGACCCGGACGCGGCGCGCCTGCGGGCCCCGGTCGCCCTCGCCCACCTCGAACTCGACGGCCTGGCCCTCGCGGAGCACCTTCGGCCCGTCGTCGCCGACGATCTCGGACGCGTGCACGAACAGGTCCTCGGCCTCGTTCCCGAGGTCGATGAAACCGAACCCTCGGTCGGCGTCGAACCATCGGACAGTTCCCTGGGGCACCTAGGACTCCTCGTGTCGGTAGACAGTGCTGTCCCACCAGTGTCCCCCCACGGGAGCGCCGTCGGCACCGCGCCCTCCCCGGGCAGGGCGTAACGCGGCGGCACGAGCCGGACATGGCACAGTCGACACCGTCCCCCGGTCGAGAGGACCCCGGATGCCTCCCCCCGCTCGCCCGCCCGGGCGCGCCCGCGCCGACGCGCCGGGTCGCGACCCCGACGCCCGGTTCACCGCGCTCTTCGAGGCCACGCACCGCCCCCTGCTCGCGTACGCGGTGCGGCGCGTGGCCGACCCGGCCGACGCGGCCGACGTCGTCGCGGAGGCGTTCCTCGTCGCCTGGCGGCGCATCGACGACGTCCCGGACGGGCCCGACGCGCGGCCGTGGATGTTCGGCGTCGCCCGCCGGGTCCTCGCGAACCTCCATCGCGGCACCCGGCGGCGGCTCGCCCTCGCCGAGCGGCTGCGCGCCGAGGTCGTCGGGGTGGTCCCCCCGCCCACCGCGGGGCCGAGCGACGTCGAGCGCGCCCTCGCGCGCCTCGGCGACGACGACCAGGAGCTGCTGCGCCTCGTGGCCTGGGAGGAGCTCGCCCGCGACGAGATCGCGCTCGTGCTCGGCATCTCGCGCGGGGCGGTGCGCGTCCGCCTGCACCGCGCGCGGCGGCGGCTCGCCGACCAGCTCGCGGAGCTCGCGCGGGCGGACGACGTCCCGGCCGTGCGGCCCGTGAAACGGGAGGAAGCGACCGGACAGGTGATCAGCGGGTGGAGACGACCCCGCCCCGGAACCGAGGAGGCGTGATGACGGACCCGATGACGCGGCTGCGCGCGGCGGACCCGGCCCGGCGGGCCGACCTCGGCGCCGTCGACCAGGCGGCGTTCGCCGCCCTGCGCGAGGAGATCACCATGACCACCACCGTCGACCCGGCGGTCCCGACCACCACCGTCCCGGGCGGCCCCGCTCCGCGGCGACGCCGGCTCGGACGCCGCGGCGCCGTCGCGCTCGGCCTCGCCGCCGTCCTCACCGGCAGCGGCGTGGCGTACGCGGCCGTCCAGGCCTTCCGCGGGTCCTCCGGCGAGGGCGTCACGTGCGTGACGGAGTGGGACGCCGACGCCGCCGAGGGCCTGGGTGTCGAGGCCGCGGGCCCCTGGCTCACCGGCGACCCCTACGCCGACTGCGCGACGCTGCTCGCCGAGCAGGGGCTGCCGCCGCTCGACGACCCGGTGGCGTTCGAGCACGACGGCCAGACGGTCGTGGCGCCCGCGGCCGAGGTGCCGGACGGCGCCGAGCGCCTCGAGGGCGCCGTCGCCGTGGACTCCGCAGCCCTGGAGCTCGAGCGGAGCAGCAAGGACCTGGTCGACGGCGGTCGGAGCGCGTGCCGCGCGCCCGCCGAGGCCGTGGCCTGGGTCCGGGACGAGCTCGCCCGGCTCGGGCTGGAGGGCTGGACGGTCACCGAGCACGAGCCGGTGCAGGACGCCCTGCCGTGCGCGAACGTCGAGGTCCGGACCGGGGAGCGCGAGGTCGTCGTCGTCCCGACGGCCGAGGACCCGGTGGACGTCTACCTGCCCGACGAGATCGCCCCCGTCGTCGCCACGCTGCGCGAGGAGGTCGCCGACGGGTGCGTGTCGCTCGACGCGGCACGGGCGGTCGTCGACACGGCGCTCTCGGGCGTCGCGGACCCGTTCCCGACGACGAGCGTGCCCGACGAGTCCGCCGCGTGCGCGCGCGTGGACCTCGTCGTCGGCGGCAGCGTCCAGGCGACCGTCCACGGCCCGTCGGACGCCGGCTGAGGACCACGGCCGAGCACCCCGGCTCGCGCCCGCCTCCCGCGGCGGGCGCGGGCCGTCGCGCTCCGGATGCACCCGCGGGCCCGCTCTGGGACCGTTCGAGCATGTCGACTCCGAAGCCAGCCTCCGCGTCCGTCGCCCGGCAGCAGCGGGCCCTTCTCGACTCCCTCCCCTTCGACGACACCCGGGACGTCGAGGACGCGGCACGGGGGCTCGTCGCGCGACGCCGCCCCGGCATCGTGACGGGCGAGCACGGCCACGTGGTGTGGGACGCCGACTCCTACGGGTTCCTCGTCGGCGACGCGCCCGACACGGTGAACCCGAGCCTGTGGCGGCAGTCGCGGCTCGTCGCCGAGCAGGGGCTCTTCGAGGTCGTCGAGGGCATCTACCAGGTCCGCGGGCTCGACCTGTCGAACATCACCTTCGTCGAGGGCGAGACGGGCACGATCGTCATCGACCCGCTGATCTCCACGGAGACCGCCGCCGCCGCGCTCGCCCTCTACCGCGAGCACCGGGGCGACCGGCCCGTCACCGCGGTGATCTACACGCACTCCCACGTCGACCACTTCGGCGGCGTCCGCGGCGTCGTCACGCAGGACGACGTCGACTCCGGCCGCGTCCCCGTGATCGCCCCGGCGGGGTTCGTCGAGCACGCCGTCTCGGAGAACGTCTACGCGGGCACCGCGATGGGACGACGCGCCGGCTACATGTACGGCGCGGCGCTCGCCCGCGGGCCGCGGGGCCAGGTCGGCGCGGGCCTCGGCCAGACGACCTCGACGGGCACGGTCACGCTCGTCCCGCCGACCCTCGAGATCACCACGACCGGCCAGGAGGAGGTCGTCGACGGCGTCCGCATCGTCTTCCAGATGGCGCCGGGGACCGAGGCGCCGTCGGAGATGCACTTCTACTTCCCCGACCTCAAGGCGCTGTGCGCCGCGGAGAACGCGACGCACACCCTGCACAACCTGCTGACGCTGCGCGGGGCCGTCGTGCGCGACCCGCACGCGTGGTCGGGGTACCTCACCGAGGCGATCGACCTGTTCGGCGAGGCGGAGGTCGTCTTCGCCTCGCACCACTGGCCGACGTGGGGCCGCGAGCGCGTGGTCGAGTTCCTCTCCCTGCAGCGCGACCTCTACGGCTACCTGCACGACCAGACCGTCCGCCTGCTCAACAAGGGGCTCGTGGGGGCGGAGATCGCCGAGCAGCTCCGGCTCCCGCCCGCGCTCGAGAGCACGTGGAGCACGCGCGGCTACTACGGCTCCGTGAGCCACAACGTCAAGGCGGTCTACCAGCGCTACCTCGGCTGGTTCGACGGCAACCCCGCGCACCTGTGGGAGCACCCGCCCGTCGAGCGGGCGACCCGCTACGTCGCCCTCGGCGGCGGCGCGGACGCCGTCGTGGCCGCGGCGCGCGCGGCGGTCGACGCGGACGACCTGCGCTGGGCCGCCGAGCTCCTCAACCACGTGGTGTTCGCCGAGCCCGACCACGCGGCGGCCCGCGAGCTGCTCGCCGACACGTACGAGCAGCTCGGCTACGGCGCCGAGAACGGGACGTGGCGCAACTTCTTCCTCTCCGGGGCCACCGAGCTGCGCGACGGCGCGTTCGGCACGCCGACGCAGGCGGCCTCCGCCGACCTCGTCGCGCAGCTCTCGCCCCCGATGCTGTTCGACGCCCTCGCGGTCCAGGTCGACGGTCCCCGCGCGTGGGACGAGCGGCTGACGATCGACGTCGTGCTCACGGACTCGGGCGAGCGCTACCGGCTGCGCCTGGCGAACGGCGTGCTCACCCACAGCGCCGCCGCCCAGCACGACGCCGCCGACCTGACCCTCACGACGACGACCGCGTCCCTGCCCGCGCTCGCGCTCGGCCAGGTGGCCCCCGAAGGGCTCGCCGAGGCCGGCATCGAGCTCAGCGGCGACGCCTCCGCGCTCGACCGGCTCGTCGCCGTGCTCGACCCGGGAGACCCGGACTTCGCCATCGTCACCCCCTGAGCGCCCGGCCGCCGCCGTCCGCGCCGCACGCCCACGGCGGCGTCGGCGAGGGCGTCGTGCCGCTCCGGGAGGCCCCGCCGGCTCCCCGCGCCGATGTGCACGTCGTGTGCGAGTGTCGTGGCGACGAGGCGCACACCGGCATGCGCGTGGGGGTGACGAGCGGAGGGCACCGCGATGGCGGGACGGTCGACGGCACGGGGCACGAGGACGGGGCGGGCGCGGCAGGAACGGCGCGACCGGCGGCTCCGTCGAGGCTGGGCGGCCCTGGGGTCGGCGCTCCTCGCGCTTCCCCTCGCGCTCGTCCCGGCGATGCCCGCCGCCGCGGCGTCGTGGGGCATCCAGAAGCAGGAGATCTCCAGCGGACCGTACCTGCCGGGCCAGAACGTGCAGTGGTCCATCACGGTCTCGTGCTCCGACCCGAACGCCGACCCGTGCACGCCGACGACCATCACCGACGAGCTGCCGGACGGGATGGTGCTCGTCGGGGCGTCGATCCAGAGCCAGTCCGGCGCGACGAACGGCACGATCGACGCCGACACCGCGAGCAACACGGTCACGTATACGGCCGACAGCGTGAACAACGGCGGCCAGGTGCAGATCCTCGTCACCGCGCAGGTGGACCCGGACCTCCCGTTCAGCCAGGACGGCGTGACGATCACCAACACGGCGACCGTCGTCTCGGACAACGCGCCGGAGAGTTCCGCGACGGACGACATCGCCCCGACGGTCCCGCTCGTCCTCGGCTCCGAGACGACGAAGACGATCGAGCCCGAGGGCGCGCTCGCGGCGCCCGGCACGCCCGCGACGATCACGCTCGGCGCGACGAACACGTCGAACGACCCGGTCGACACGCTCGTCGTGCAGGACCCCGTGGACCCGACGGCGGACCCCAACCCGTTCACGTACCTGGAGTACACGGGCACGGGCGCCGTCGAGCTGCCGCCGGACGCCGACACGGTCGAGCAGGAGTACTGGGACGGCACGCAGTGGCTGCCGCTCGACGACACCGTCGACCCGAGCGCCGTGCAGGGCGTGCGGTACACCTTCAGCGGCGACATCCAGCCCGGCGCGACCGCCACGATCCCCGTGGACGTGCAGCAGAGCGACGCGGTCGCCGACCTCACCGACGTCACGACGATCACCAACGACGCCTCGTCGTACGTCACGCACGGCGACGACGAGTCCGAGCCCACGACGGCCGACGACACGTACGTCGTCACGCCGCCGAACAACAGCGTCGAGGCGTCGAAGAGCTTCGACCCGTCGACCGTGAGCGCCGGGGACCCGACCACGGTGACCGTCGCCGCGACGAACACGGGCACGCCCGTCGGGTCGATGACGATCACGGAGCCCGCGCCCGGCACCGACAGCCCGTTCGAGGGCGACAGCCCGCTGACGTTCACCGGCTTCGGCCCCGACGGGGACGGCACCGGCGTCTCGTGGCCCACGGGCGCGACCGCCGCCACCGTGACGTTCACGTGCGCCGACGGCACGACCCCGAGCTCGAGCACGACCACCGTGAACACGCTCCCGAACCCGCCCACCGACTGCGTCGTCGTCGGGTTCTCGGTCGAGTTCACGGGCGACATCGTCACCGGCGGCACCGCGACGATCCCCTTCACGGCCGACACCGACCCGGACCAGGACGTCGACGACCTCACGCACCCCAACACGGTGCAGGCCGAGGTGCCGAACGCCGAGGACACGGCGTCCGCCGACCTCGTCACGCTGGTCGACCGGCTCGCGACGGACACCTCGAAGGTCATCTCGCCCTCGACGATCCCGGCCGTGCCGGGCCAGACCGTCGTCGTGCAGCTCCCCACGCAGCTCCTGCCCTTCGGGCCCGACGGGTCGACCACGAACGCCGACCAGGTGGTGATCCAGGACCCGACCGACCCGGCGAACCCCGGTGACTTCTGGGACAGCTTTTCCGCGATCCAGGTGCGCAGCACCGACGTCCCCGCCGGCTCGACGCTCACCGTCAACTACTGGGACGGCACCGCGTGGGTCGAGGCGCCGGGGTGCGGCCCGTACACCGGGCCCGACACGGTGAGCTGCGCGCTCCCAGAGGACGCGCAGGGCGTCCAGTTCGTCTACGACTCGACGAGCGGCGGCTTCCCGCCCGGCACCCAGTTCCAGCCGAACTTCGTCGCCGAGTTCACGGGCTCGCCCGACCAGGACGAGCCGCTGACGAACTGCGGCGCGTCGAGCGCGTTGTCCGGCACCGTGTCGCCGACCGACCCCGCCGAGGGCTGCGCGACCGTCGACCCGTTCCCGGTCGACGACGCGGGCGACCTGGACTTCGTCGCGAAGACCTTCCTCGAGGGCGACCCGGCGACGGTGCTCGCACGGTCGGGCGACCAGGTGACCGCGCAGATCACCTGGTCGACGAACGGGTTCTCCGGCGTCGACCCGATGGTGATCTCCGACATCGCCGACCCGGGCACGACGGCGATCGCCGACTCGTTCTACGACGCGTTCGACCTCGTGCGCGTCGAGCCGATCGACGCCTCGCTCGACCCGCTGCTCCCGTACGACGCGATCACCGGCGTCGAGCTCTTCGTGGACGGAGCCTGGGTCGCGGTCGCGAACCCGCCGTGCACCGTGGCCGCGCCGTGCGACGGCTCCTTCCCCGGGTACACGCTCACCGCGGACGAGCGCGAGGCCGCGACGTCCGTGCGCCTCGTGTACACGGAGTCGCCGTCGCGGACCGCCACGCCGGACGACCCGACCGTCCCCGCCACGGGCGACGGCGTCGCGCGGTCGACGCAGTCCGACGGCCGCCACCTGAACCTCACGTTCGAGGTGCGCGACGAGCGGCGCGGCGACGGCGCCCCGGTGCTGGGCTCGACCAACGGCACGATCTACAACGTGCCGGGCGAGCCCGGGCTGGTGAACGACACGGTGCGCGCGACCGGCACGTTCCAGGGCGACGAGTACACCGACACCGGCGACGCCGACGTGCTGATCCTCGACCAGCCGCTCAACGTCGACGTCGCCAAGGACTGGTCGGGCGGCCCGATCTCCGTGCCGCCGCCGGGCACCCCCGCGCAGTTCTACCCGTCGACGATCGCCACGGTCACCGGGACGAACGCGTCGAACGCCCGGATCGACCAGCTCCGGCTCGCCGACCCCGGCGCGCCCGGCTCGACCGAGGTCCAGGTCGCGGCGGGCACGCAGCCGTTCGACGTCTTCACGCTCACCGCGATCGCGATCACCCCGCCCGCGGGCACCGAGACGACCACGGTGACGCTCACGAACACGACCGGGGAGACGGCGACGTTCACCGCCGAGGAGGCCGAGGCGCTGAGCGCCGCCGTGCTCGCCCAGGTCGTGGGCGTCGAGGTCGCGTTCGACGGCCTCGTCGAGCCCGGCGCGACCGGGAGCATGGCGCTCACGCTCCAGCTCCGCGAGAACGACCGGTACACCGGCGACCCGGTCTACGGCGACGGCGGGGTCATCGACGTCGACGCGAACCCCGTGCCCAACGGCGCGGTCGCGACCATCACGGACCCGGGCGGGATCTCCGGCGAGGACGAGCGCCTCGCCTGGGCGGGCGACGACATGCTCCTGCAGACCGCGGACATCGCGCTCGCGGTCGGCAAGTCGTTCGACCCGGGCCAGGTCGTCGAGCCCTCGACGGGCCCGGTGACCATGACGCTCACGGGGCAGCCGCTCGGCCCGTCGCGCACCGTCGAGATGGTGCTCACGGACGACGACCCGCAGTTCTGGAACCAGTACGACTTCGGCGGGTTCGGCAGCGCGACGCTCACGACGCCGATCCAGCAGGTCCAGGTGGACGTGCTCACGGGCGGCGTCTTCGCGGTGGGCGCCGACGGCGTGGTCGTCGCCGACGCCGAGTGGGTCCTCGGGACGCCGTCGGCCACGTTCGCGCTCCCCGCGGGCGTCGCCCCCGAGGACGTCCAGGGCCTGCGGTTCACGTTCACGCGGACCGACGGCTCGATCTGGGAGAACCCGGCCAACCCCGTCCAGGAGGTCCCCGTGCTCGTCGAGCGCCGGGAGGACCTGCGCACCGGCGGGCCCGTGCTTCCCGACCTCGAGACCAACGACCCCGCCCCGGGCGAGACGTTCCCCGGCGTCGCGAGCAACACCGTCGACGGCGTGGTCACGGGCGCGGACCTCGTGGTGGACCCGGAGACCGGGGACCTCGTGCCCGTCTCGGCCACGGACGACTCGGACGCCGAGATCGTCTACGTCCACGCGGACAACGCGGTCGAGGTGGTCAAGGACTTCCGCGGCACCGTCTCCGGGGGCACGGAGTCCCCCGCCTCGGTGTTCCCGATGAACATCACCGTCCGCAACACCGGGGACCGGCCGATCTCCGACCTCGTCGTCACGGACCCCATGCCGACGGACGCCGGCGGTCCGCAGCTGCGGCTCGCCGAGGTCGCCGAGCCGTTCTCGTACGACCTGTCGGACGCGCCCGGGCCGGCCACCGGCGACCCCCTCCCGACGGACCCGGACGACGTCACCGTCGACCAGGTCGGTGACGTCGAGTCGCTGACGTTCAGCTTCCCCGAGGGCGCCGTCCTCGAGGTCGGGCAGGAGTACACCATCACCGTCCAGGTGCGGTTCCGCGTCAGCCTCCCGGCGCAGACGGTCGTGGACAACACCGCCGGCGTCACGGGCGACCGCCCGTGGGACGAGTGCGCGCCCCGCCTCGACGAGGAGACCGGCGCGTGCGAGGCCGACTCCGACGTCCAGTCGATCCCGGCGGCGGTGCTCGCCCAGTCCAAGCTGGTCAAGGCGACCGACGACGACGAGCTCGACGTCATCGTGGACCCGGCGGCCCCGAACCCCGACGTCGAGTGCGTGCCGAACGCCGACGGCTTCTACCGCTACCCGTGCACCCCGGTCATCGCGCCCGGGCACGACCAGACGTGGCACATCCGCGTCGACAACGTCGGCAACCTGCCGATGGACAAGGTCGTGATCTACGACCGGTACCCGGCGCCGGGCGACCTCGGGTCCTACCCGGGGAACAACCCGACGCCGCGCGGCTCGCAGTGGGAGCCCGTGCTGACGCTCGACCCGCCGCCGCGGGTCGTCAACGCCCCGGCGGGCGCGACCGTCGAGTACTACTACACGACCGTCGACGACTACTGCATGGACGACATCGAGGACCCGATGGCCGAGCCGGTGTGCTCGACGGACCCGGCGACGGGCTGGGCACCGTTCACGGCCGACATGACGGAGGAGGACTTCGCGGCCATCACCGCGATCAAGAACGTCATCGTCTTCGCCGAGGACGCGCTCTTCCAGCCCGGCGACTACGTCGCGCTCGAGGCCTCCTCCACGACCCCGGCCCTGGTCCCGGACGCCGGCGACCGGTCCATCGCGTGGAACTCCGCGGCCGCGTCCGGCGTGGTCATCAACGGGTCGACGGAGCTCAACCTGCTCCCCACCGAGGGCACGAAGGTCGGCGTCGCGACCGCGAGCGGCCCGCTCGAGGTGACCAAGCTGGTGACGGGCGAGGGCGCGGAGAACGCGCCCGACGAGATGCAGCTCTTCGTCCAGTGCACCTCGGCGGTCGGCACGCGGCTCGAGACCGTGATGGACCCGATCCCGGTCACCGTCACCCCGGGCGTCCCGGTCGTCGTGCCGAACCTGCCGTACGGCGCCGAGTGCACCATCACCGAGGACGGCGCCAACGGCGAGACCGCGCTCCTCGTCGGCACCGTGACGATCGACAGCGAGGACCCCGAGAACCCGACGACGATCACCGCCGTCAACCGCTACGACCTCGCGAGCATCGAGATCACCAAGGACGTCGTGACCGACGCCGTCGACCAGGACGGCGAGCCGGTCCCGTTCGGCCCGTTCGAGGTCACCGTGGAGTGCACGTTCCTCGGCCAGCCCGTCTACGCGGAGGGCTACGGCCCCGGGAACCCGATGGTCGTGGCGATCGAGGACGGCGAGACCGTCCAGCTCGACGGCCTGCCCGTCGGCGCGGTCTGCACGGTGGAGGAGACCGGGGACGGCAACGCCTCGTCGGTGACGATCACCGTGCAGCAGGGCGGCGAGGAGCCCGTGACGTCGGACGGCCCGGCGACCGAGCTCACGCTGCTCGCGGACGCGGCCGGCGAGAGCGCGAACGAGGTCGTGCTCACCAACACCTACGACGTCGGGCCGCTCGACCTGCTCAAGGTCGTCGACGGCGACGGGGCCGAGACCTACGGCGCCGGGCCGTTCACGCTCGCCGTCGTGTGCACGTTCGACGACGACGGCGACGGTCCCGGCGACCCGCGCGTCGTCTACGACGGCACCGTGGTGCTCGGCGGCGCCGGGCCGCTCGGCGCGCAGGTCCCCGACCTCCCGACCGGCGCCGAGTGCACGGTGACGGAGACGGACGACGGCGGCGCGACCTCCACCACGGTCGCGCCGAGCGAGGTCACGGTCGGCGCCGGCGAGCCCGTCGAGGTCGTCGTGACGAACACGTTCGACGTCGGCGCGGTCGAGGTCGACAAGGTCGTGGACGGCGACGGGGCCGAGGCCTACGGGACCGGGCCGTTCGTCGTCACGCTCGCGTGCACGTACCAGGGCGAGGACGTCCCGATCCCGGGAGGGGCCGAGCGCGAGGTCGTGCCCGGCACCACCGTCGTCTTCGACGACCTGCCGGTCGGCGCCGAGTGCGTCGTCACGGAGACCGACGCGGGCGGCGCGACCACGACGGGCATGACCGTGACCGCACCCGGCGAGGACCCCGTCGAGACCGACGGGTCGACGGCCGAGGTCGTCGTGCCCCCGGTCGACGACGAGGGCACGGCGTCGGTCGGCGTCGTCGCGACGAACACGTTCGACGTCGGGTCGCTCGAGGTCGACAAGGTCGTGGACGGCGACGGCGCGGCGCTCTACGGCGCCGGGCCGTTCGAGGTCACGCTCGCGTGCACCTTCCAGGACGAGGACGTCGAGATCCCCGGCGGCGCCGCGCGCGAGCTCGTGCCCGGCACCCCGGTCGTCTACGACGGCCTGCCGGTCGGCGCGGAGTGCGCCGTCACCGAGACGGCGACGGGCGGCGCGACCACCACGACGGTCTCGGCCGTCGGGGACGGCGCGCCCGGCACCGCGGTCGTACCGGACGGCGACCCCGCGGCCCTCACCGTGACGAACACGTTCGACCTCGGCGAGGTCAGGGTCGTCAAGAGCCTCTCGGGAGCGGACGCCGCCGCGCACGAGGGCGACGTCTTCACCGTCGCGCTCGCGTGCACGCGCGACGTCGACGGCGAGACGGTCGAGGTCACGATCCCTGGCGGCGCGACGCGGACGCTGTCCGCGGCGGACGACTGGGTCGCGGTCTACGCGGACCTGCCGCAGGGCGCCACGTGCGTGGTCACGGAGACCGACGCGGGCGACGCCGACCGCGTCGAGATCGTCGTGGACGGCGAGAGCACGTTCACCGACCCGGACGCCGCGGACCCGGCGTCCGAGGAGTTCGCGCTCCCCGTGGGCGACGACGTCTGCCACCCCGTCGAGGTGATCAACACCTGGGGCACGTCGAGCGGCGGGACCGGCGGCGGCACCGGGACGGTCGTCGGGCGGGCGCTCACGGCGGCCCTGTCGGCCGACGCGCTGGCCGTCGCGGCCGGGTGCGCCGACGGGCCGCCGGCGGACGGCGGCTCGCTCGCGCGCACCGGCGCGACGGTGCTGGGCGCGGTCCTGCTGGCGCTGCTCCTGCTGGGCGCCGGGACGGCCCTCGTCGTGGCCCGCCGCCGAACGACGGCCTGAGCGGCCGGTCAGCCGGACGACGCGTCGCCCGACGCGTCGTCCGGCCGGCCGCCGGACCCCTGCCCGGGGGAAGCCGCCGCGCACGAGCGCGATCGCAGCGACGATGGCGTGGTCTGCTGCGGGTCCTGCGACATGGGTCTCGTCTCCTCCGGGGTCCTGGACGGTCGACCATCAGGACACCGGAGGAGACGGGACGAGCGCTGGGGCGGCGCTGTGGCACGACTGTGCGTCGCGCCGCCGAGGGCTAGGGCCGCTCGGCGTCGGGGCGGGCGGCGTCGCGCCGGCCGGGCCGGTCGGCGTCGCGGGGACCGGACGCGTCGTCGTCCGTCGCGGCCGCCTCGCGCAGCGCGCGGCCCTGCTCGACGTCCTCCCGGTACTTCGCCTCCTTCTTCTCGCTGGCCCGCGTGTCCTTCGGCGGGAGCTGGATCGACCTCTCGGCGGCGATCCCGCCCTGGAGCTCGCGGCCGCGCTCGAGCTCGGCGTCGAGCTCGGCCCCGAAGAGCAGGGCGAGGTTCGTGATCCACAGCCACAGGAGGAACACGACGACCCCGGCGAGGGTCCCGTACGTCGCGCCGTAGCTGCCGAAGTTCGCGACGTAGAACCCGAAACCGGCCGACGCGACGGCCCACACGAGCAGCGCGACGAGCGCGCCCACGCTGATCCACCGGAACCTCGGCTGCCGGACGTTCGGCGTCACGTGGTACAGCACCGCGAGGATCACGACGACGAGCGCCACCACGACGGGCCACTTGAGGACGCCCCACACGGTCACGGCGGTCGAGCCGAGCCCGATGACGTCGCCGACCGCACGCGCGAGCGGCCCGGTGAGCACGAGGGCTGCGACGACGAGCGCCGCGATGACGACGGTGATCACCGTGACGAGCAGCATGACGGGGCGCAGCTTCCAGATCGGCCGGCCCTCGTCGATCTCGTAGATCCGGTTCATCGCGCGCCCGAACGCCCCCACGTAGCCCGAGGCGGACCACAGCGCGAGCACGACGCCGACGACCAGGCCGAGGCCCGCGCGTCCGCCGCCGCCCGCGGCGTTGTCGACGAGCGGCCCGATGATCGCGAGGGTGTCCTCCGGGACGACGCCCTCGAGCGTCGAGGTGACGTTGTCGACCATCTGCTCGGCGTCGCCCACGAGCCCGAGCAGCGACACGAGCGCGAGGAGCGCGGGCGCCGCGGCGAGCACCGCGTAGTAGGTCAGGCCGGCGGCCAGGTCGAGGCACTCGTCGCGCGAGAACTGCCGTAGCGTCGTGCGCGCGACGTACGTCCACGACCGCTTGTGCAGGTCCGTCGGGTCGTCGGGCTTGCGCGCGGCGTCGGGCGCGGGGGCGTCCGCGCGCTCCGTCGAGCGGTCGCGGCCGCTCATCCGGCGCTCTCGTCACCGTCGGCGTGGGTCGGAGCCTCGTCGACCTCGGTCGGCACGTCGGGGTCGTCGGGCAGCCGGTCGTTGGCCAGACCGGGGAACGCCCCCGCCGTCCCGATGTCGGGCTCGCCCGCAGGCACCGCCTGCCGGTCCTCGGGGTGCACCGGCTCGCCGTGCGGGCCGCCCTGGTCGCGCCAGTCCTGCTCGTTCCCGGTTCCCCTGCCCTGCTCGCGCTCCGCACCCATGGCGCCGTCCTCTCGTCGTCCCGTCGCGTGCACCGGTCCTCTGCCTCGAACCTAGGTCGATCCGCGGCACTCACCACTCGGGACGCTGCGCGGGCGGGTCGGTCACCTGCCACGATGGCCCCCGTGAGCGCTCCTGACGCCCCCGGTCTCGCCCGTCGCCTCGGGACGGGCGACGCCGTCGTCGTCGGGCTCGGGTCGATGATCGGCGCGGGCGTGTTCTCCGCGTTCGCCCCCGCCGCCGCGGCGGCCGGGACGGGCCTCCTCGTCGGGCTCGCGCTCGCGGCCCTCGTGGCGCTCGCGAACGCGACGTCCTCGGCCCAGCTCGCGGCCCAGCACCCGACGTCCGGGGGCACGTACGTGTACGGGCGCGAGCACCTCGGGCCGTGGTGGGGCTACGTCGCGGGGTGGGGGTTCGTCGTCGGGAAGACGGCGAGCTGCGCGGCGATGGCGCTCGTCGTCGGCGCGTACGCGGCGCCGTCCGGGTGGGAGCGTCCCGTCGCCGTCGCGACCGTCGTCGTGCTCACGGCGATCGGCTACCGCGGGGTCACGCGCACCGCCCAGGCCGCACGGGTGCTCGTCGTCCTCACGCTCGTCGCGCTCGCCGCGGCCGTCGCGGCGGGGGTCGCGGGCGGCCAGGCCCGGTGGTCCGCCGTCCTCGACGCCGACGGCGCGCACGGCGGCTGGTACGGCGTGCTGCAGTCCGCGGGCCTGCTGTTCTTCACGTTCGCCGGGTACGCGCGCGTCGCGACCCTCGGCGAGGAGGTGCGCGACCCGCGCCGCACGATCCCGCGGGCGATCCTGCTCGCGCTGGGGATCGTCGTGGCGCTCTACGCCGTGGTCGCGGCCGTGCTGCTCGCGGTCCTCGGTCCGGACCGGCTCGCGGCCTCGCCGTCGCCGCTCGCGGACGTCGCGGCCACCGGCCCGTGGGGCTGGGCCGGGCCGGTCGTGGCCGTGGGAGCCGTCGCCGCGAGCGCCGGCGCGCTGCTCGCGCTGCTCGCGGGCGTGAGCCGCACGACCCTCGCGATGGCGCGCACGCGGGACCTGCCCGCGTGGCTCGACGCGGTCCACCCGCGCTTCGCCGTCCCCCACCACGCCGAGCTCGCCGTCGGGGCGGTCGTCGTGGTGCTCGTGCTCACGACGGACCTGCGCGGGGCGATCGGGTTCTCGTCGTTCGGGGTGCTCGTCTACTACCTCGTGGCGAACCTCTCCGCGCTGCGCCAGACGGCCGAGCACCGGCGCTACCCCCGGTGGCTCGCGGTGGTCGGCGTGGTGGGGTGCGTCGTGCTGGCCGTGACGCTCCCTCTCGCGAGCGTCGTGACGGGGGCGGCGGTGCTGCTCGCGGGCGTCGCGCTGCGCACCTGGCGGGTGCGCCGCACGTCGTCATCGGGCGCCCCGCGGAGCGCTAGGCTCTGCGCCGGTTCGAGAGAATGACCGCTCAGGGCAGCCCGGTCTTCGTCGGCGACGACGGCACGGAGATCGCCGTCGCGTACGGCGCGCGGGACGACATCGTGCTCGGCCGCCACGTGAGCGGGGGCGTCGTCGCCCACGTGCCCGGGTCGCCCGACGAGTACCAGGTCTCGTTCGCGCTGCCGCCCGACGACGTCTCGGTCGAGACCGTCGCGGCGCTCGTGGGGTCGATCCGCGCCGCCGGCTGAGCCGTCGCCGGCGGCTCAGACGCGCTCGGGCACCTCGTCGCGCGCGCCGTCCGCCGTGCGCTCGGGCGTGCGGGCCGCGGGAGCGGCGAAGGCCGCGGCGACGACGAGCACGAGGACGACGAGCAGCGCCTGGCGCAGCCCGAAGTGCTCGCCGAGGAACCCGAGCGTCGGCGGGCCCACGAGGAACGCGACGTACCCGACCGTCGCGGCGAAGGCGACGCGCGCGGCGGGGTCCTCGCCCGAGTCGCCGGCGGCGGACAGCGCCACGGGGAAGCCGAGCGACGCCCCGAGGCCCCAGAGCACCGCCGCGGACGCCGCCACGACCTGGTGGTCGACGAACACGACGAGCGCGAGGCCCGCGGCGCCCACGACGGCGCTCGCGCAGAGCACGGCCGGGCGGCCGTAGCGGTCGACGAACCGGCCGCCGACGAACCGGCCGAGCGTCATCGCGGCGGCGAACACCGCGTAGACGGCGGAGCCCAGCGCGGGGTCGAACCCGTGGCCGTCCACCATGACGAGCGGGAGCCAGTCGTTCGCGGTCCCCTCGGCCATCGCGAGCGCGAGGATGATGCAGCCGACGAGCAGCAGGCGCGTGTCCTTCCACACGGCCGGGCGCGACCGCGGCACGTCGGCCGCGTCCACGACGGCGGCGCGGCGACCTACCCCGGCCGGGACCTTGCGGACGACCACCGCGAGGACGATTCCTACGAGCACCGCGACGACCGCGAGGTGCACGACCACGGGGAACGCGACGGCCGTGAGGACCATGCCGCCGAGCGCGCCGATCACGGTGCCGAGGCTGAAGAACCCGTGCATCGCGGGCATCGTCGAGCGGCCGAGCAGGCGCTCGACCTCCGCGCCCTCGACGTTGAGCGCGACCTCGCCGCCGCCCATGCCGAAGCCGAAGAGCCCGAGCCCGAGCGCGACGACGGCGCCCGAGCCCGCCGCGGCCCCGACGCCGATGACCGCGGCCCCGGCGGCGACGGCCGTCGTGCCGACGACGATCACGGGTCGGGTGCCCCAGCGCGCGACCGCGGGGCCCGAGGAGAGGATCCCGACCATCGAGCCGACGGACAGCCCGAAGAGGATGAGCCCCATCTGCGCCGTCGAGGCGCCGACGAGGTCGCGCACGTCGGGGGTGCGGGTGACCCACGAGGCGATGGTGACACCGGGGAGCAGGAACAGCGCGAAGAGCGCGTTGCGGCGCGCGAGCAGGCCGGCGGTGGGCGCAGCGGTCACGGGAGGGGCTCCACGGGTCGAGCGAGCAAGACTGTACAAGCGTACACACTCGCTGCGGCGGCTCCCCCGTGGGACAGTGGTGCCCGTGAGCGGCACGCGGCGGGAGGTCCCCAACGACCCGGGGCGCAAGGAGCGGATCCTCGACGCCGCGCTCGACGTCGTCGCCGAGGCCGGCGTCCACGGCACGACGCACCGGCGGATCGCCGCGCGCGCCGAGGTGCCGCTCGGCTCCCTCACGTACTACTTCGAGAGTCTCGCGGACCTGCTCGGGCAGGCGTTCGCGCGCCTGTCCGACACGATGTCGGTGCTGTACCGGGAGCGGCTGGCGTCCGCCACGACGCCCGCCGCGGCGGAGGCCGCCGTCGTCGAGCTCATCTGCGGTCCGGCGTACGCGAGCGACCGCGAGATGACGCTGATCTTCGAGATGTACGCGTTCGCCAACCACGACGCGGCGGTCGCCGCGACGACGCGCACGTGGATGCTGCGCAGCCGCGAGAGCCTCGCGCTGCACTTCTCGCCCCGCGTCTGCCAGGCGCTCGACGTGCTCGTCGAGGGCTGGCCCATGCACCGCGCGTTCGGCGGCGAGCCCCTCGACCGCGGCCTCGTCGCCGCGACGGTCCACGCGGTCGTCGCCGCGGGGCCCGCGCTCGAGCCGGCCCGCACCTGACGCGGGCTCAGCGCTCCTCGGGGTCCGGGTCCGACGGGGCACCCACGGCGTCGTCCGACTCCACGACGCGCGACGACTCGCCCTGCCCGTCCGGGTCGGGGATGCCGCGCTCGTCCGGCGCGTAGTACCGGCCCGTGTACCGCGGGCGCAGGAAGTTCTCGGTCGTGAGCACCGCGTCCACCTCCGCGGGCGTGAGGAGCCCGCGCGCCAGGACGACCTCGCGCACCGACGCCCCCGTGCGCGCCGCCTCGGCCCCCACGAGGTCGCCGTTGCGGTGCCCGATGATCTCGTTGAGGTACGTGACGATGCCGATCGAGTCGAGCACGTGACGACGGCAGACCTCGACGTTCGCGGTGATCCCGACGACGCACTTGGTGCGCAGCGCCACGCACGCGTTCGTGAGGAGCCGCAGCGACTCGAACATCGCCTGCGCGAGCACCGGCTCCATGACGTTGAGCTGGAGCTGGCCGGCCTCGGCGGCGTGCGTGATCGTCACGTCGTTGCCCATGACCTTGAAGCACACCTGGTTGACGACCTCGGGGATCACCGGGTTCACCTTGGCCGGCATGATCGACGACCCGGCCTGGAGCTCGGGCAGGTTGATCTCGCCGAGCCCGGCGCGCGGCCCCGACGACAGCAGGCGCAGGTCGTTGCAGATCTTGGACAGCTTCGCCGCGAGCCGCTTCACCGCGGAGTGCACGGCGAGGTAGGCGCCGTTGTCGTACGTCGCCTCGACGAGGTTCTCCGCGGGGACCGTCGCGAGCCCGCTCACCTCGGCGAGCCGCCGCGTCGCGACCTTCGGGTAGCCGGGCGGGGTGTTGAGGCCCGTGCCGATCGCCGTCGCCCCGAGGTTGACCTCGAGCAGCAGCTCGCCGGCGACCGCGAGACGCGTGATCTCCTCGCCGACGTTCACGGCGAACCCCGCGAACTCCTGGCCGAGGCTCATGGGCACGGCGTCCTGGAGCTGCGTCCGCCCCATCTTCAGCACGTCGGCGAACTCCGAAGCCTTCTCGTCGAACGCGCGCTCGAGGAGGAGGACCTCGCCCTGCAGCCGCGTGACGAGCTCGTGCACGGCGAGCCGGAACCCGGTCGGGTACGCGTCGTTCGTCGACTGCGAGCGGTTGACGTGGTCGTTGGGGTTGATGACGTCGTAGCGCCCCCGCTCGAACCCGGCGAGCTCGAGCGCGAGGTTGGCCACCACCTCGTTGGTGTTCATGTTGACGCTCGTGCCCGCGCCGCCCTGGAACACGTCGACGGGGAACTGGTCCAGGCACCGCCCGCGGTCGAGGATCTCGTCGCACGCGGCGACGATCGCGTCGGCGACGTCGCGCTGGATCGTGCGCAGCTCGCGGTTCGCGAGCGCCGAGGCCTTCTTGACCATGACCATCCCGCGGACCAGCTCGGGGACGTCCCCGACCGTCGTCCCGGAGATGCGGAAGTTCTCCACGGCGCGCACGGTGTGGACGCCGTAGTAGGCGTCCGCCGGCACCTCGCGCGACCCGAGCAGGTCCGCCTCGACCCGGGTCACCCCGACGCGCGCGCCGGTCTCCCCGTCGTCCACCGTTCCCCGTCCCGTCGTCGGTACCGCCATGCCCCGACGGTAGCGCCGCCCGCGCCCGGACACCCTCCGGGCGCAGGCGGCGACGTCGTCAGGAGCGCGGGACGTAGGCGAGGTGCTCGACGCGGGCGACGCCCGTCGTCGGGCGGCCGTGGCTCGTCGCGTGGACGCCGACCCACAGGCCGAGGAAGCCGCCGGTCGCCACGCTGTCGAGCGTGCGCGCGTCGGCGACGGCCACCGCGACCGGGGCCGCGTCGCCCACGCCCGCGACGAGCGCGAGGTCCGGGCCGCGCGCGTCCAGCCCGAGCGTCACGACGCCGCCGCGCGCCCCCGCGAGGTCGAGCTCGCCGAGCACCGTCTCCGCCCCGGCCCGCCGGTGCACCGCGACGGCGCGCGGGGCGTCGCCGCCGGTCACGTCGAGGCGCACGTGGTCGTCGTCGGACTGGCGCACGACGAGCCCGACCGTCTCCCCCGCCGCCAGGTCGGCGCGCACCACGGCGCGCACGTCGGCCGCGCGGTGCTGGAGCCGCACGCCGACGAACGCCGGCGTCGTGCGCTCCGCGACCGACCCCGGCCGGACCGGCAGGTCCCAGCCGTCGCCGTGCGGCGTCGCGACCTGCGACGGCAGCGCGCGCACCGCGGTCCACCGCGGGTCGCCGGGCGGCACGACGCCCGACGCCGCGCCCTGGGCCGGCCCGGGCACGGCGCCGTCGGGCGCGAACGGCACGTCGACCTCGGCGGGGACGCGGCCGACGCCGGGCGCGAGCACGGGCCAGCCGTCCTCCCACGCGACGGGCACGAGGAACGTCTCGCGCCCCAGCGGGTAGTGGTAGCCGCCGTCCGGGCGCATGCCGAGGAGCACGGCCCACCACGACCCGTCCGCGGCCTCGACGAGGTCGGCGTGCCCGACCCCGACGACGTCCGCGCCGCGCCCGAGGTGCCGGTGCGTGAGCACCGGGTTGGCCTTGCTCCCCTCGTACGGCCCGGTGACCGACGACGCGCGCGCGACCGACACCGCGTGGTGGAAGTCGGTGCCGCCCTCCGCCGCGAGCAGGTAGTACGTGCCGTCGACCCGGTACAGGTGCGGGCCCTCGGCCCACACCGCGCCGCGGACGGCGCCCGTCCACACGACGTGCTCCTCGCCGACGAGGCGCATCGCCACCGGGTCGAGCTCGCGGATCCACACCTCGGTCTGCTGCTCCCACTCGGGCTCGGCCACGAGCCGCGTGCCGTGCAGCCAGACCCGGCCGTCGTCGTCGAAGAACAGCGACGGGTCGATGCCGCCCCCGCCCCCGCGCTCCGGGGTGTCGAGCCACACCGGGTCGGACCACGGACCGGCCGGGTCCGTCGCGGTCATGACGAAGTTGCCGCCGGGCGCGCCCTCGGGCGCGCCGACGAGCGTGCACACGAGCCAGAACGTGCCGTCGTGGTGGCGCAGCGTCGGGGCGTAGAGGCCGCCCGACGCGCGGACGCCCGCGAAGTCGATCTGACCGGGGCGGTCCACGACGTGCCCGACCGGCTCCCACGACACGAGGTCGCGGCTGTGGAAGACGGGCAGCCCCGGCAGGTACTCGAACGTCGAGGTGACGAGCCAGTAGTCGTCGCCGACCCGGCAGACCGTCGGGTCGGGGTGGCAGCCGGGCAGGACCGGGTTGCTCGCGCGGGTCATGCGCGGTCCTCGACCACGACGTCGACGAGGCGCGCGTCGGCGGCGGACACCTCGTGCACCGCGCCGGTGAGCGTCACGACGGCGCGGGCCGTCGCCTCGCCGGGGACCGTCCGGCGCGCGGTCTCCCCGTGCGCGACGATCGCGCCGCCGGTGAGGTCGCCGAGCGGGGCCGCCGGGGCGACGCCCGCGTGCGCGGCGACCCACACCTCGACGTCGCCCGGCTCGACCACGCGCGCGAGGCGCCGGTCGGAGAACGCGAGCCGCGCCGCCGGGACGTGGAAGCGCACGCGTCGCGACTCCCCCGGGGCGAGGTCCACGCGCGCGTAGCCGAGGAGCTGGGCGACCGGCCGCGGGACCGAGCCGAGCACGTCGCGCGCGTAGAGCTGGACGACCTCGGTCCCGGCGACCTCGCCCGTGTTCGTCACGGTCACCGCGGCGTCGAACGCACCGCTCGTGGGGGCGGTCGCGTCGGCCTCGAGGTCGGCGTACGCGAACGTCGTGTACGAGAGGCCGAACCCGAACGGGCGCACCGGCGTCGGGTCGGTCGACGTGACGTCCGACGGCCCGCCGAGCACCGGGTGCAGGTACGAGTAGGGCTGGGCGCCCGCCGCCCGCGGCAGCGAGACGGGCAGGCGGCCCGACGGGTTCACCGCGCCCGTGAGCACGTCGACCACGGCGCGGCCGCCCTCCTCGCCCGGGAAGAAGCCCTGCACGACCGCGCCCGGGCGCGGGGCGTCGCCGTCGAGCAGCCAGCCGATCGCGTACGGGCGGCCCGTGAGCAGGACGACCACGACGGGCGTCCCGGTCGCGACGAGCTCGGTGACGAGCGCGCGCTGCACGCCCGGGAGCTCGAGCGACTCGACGTCGTTGCCCTCGCCGACGGTCCCGCGACCGAAGAGGCCCGCGTCGTCGCCCACGACGACCACCGCGACGTCCGCGCCGCGCACGGCGTCGACCGCCGCGGCGAAGCCCGACGTGTCGTCCCCGTCGACGGCGCAGCCCGGCGCGTGCACGACCTCGGCGTCCGGCAGCGCCTCGCGCAGCGCGTCGACGACCGTCGGGAGCTCGATGCCCTGCGGGGTGCCGGGGTGGTGCGCGAGCACGTGGTTGACGAACGAGTAGCAGCCCATGAGCGCCTCGGCGCGGTCGGCGTTCGGCCCGACCACGGCGACCCGTGCGGGCGGCGCACCGGCTCCCGGCGTCCCGCCGCCGAGCGGCAGCACGCCGTCGTTGGCGAGCAGCACGAGCGACTCCTGCGCGAGGCGGCGCGCGGTCGCGCGGTGCTCCGGCGGGTCGAGGTCGAGGTCCGTCGGCGGCTCGCCCGCGAACGCGTCGGGGTCGAGCAGGCCCAGGTCCTCCTTCTGCGCGAGCACGCGCAGGACGGCGCGGTCGACGAGCGCCTCGTCGACGAGCCCCGCGCGCACGCGCTCGGCGAGCGGCTCGAGGTAGGCGTCGCCCGTGGGCAGCTCGACGTCGATGCCGGCCGCGAGCGCGAGCCCGGCCGCCTCGCCGCGGTCGGCCGCGACCCGGTGCATGACCTCGAGGAACGCGACCGCGAAGTAGTCCGCGACGACGACGCCGTCGAAGCCCCACCGCCCGCGCAGCACGTCCGTGAGGAGTCCCGGGTCGGCGGCGACGGGCACGCCGTCGACCTCCGCGTAGGAGTTCATGACGGAGCGGGCCCCGCCGTCGCGCACGGACATCTCGAACGGTGGGAGGAAGACGTCGGCGAGCTCGCGCGGGCCCGCGCTCACGGGCGCGTGGTTGCGGCCGCCGCGCGACGCCGAGTAGCCGGCGAAGTGCTTGAGGGTCGCGTGCACGCCCGCGCCCTGGAGCCCGCGGACGTACGCCGTGCCGACGGTCCCCACGAGGTAGGGGTCCTCCCCGATGCACTCGTCGACGCGCCCCCAGCGCGGGTCGCGCACGACGTCGAGCACGGGCGCGAGCGCCTGGTGCACGCCGAGGCGGCGCATCGAGCCGCCCGCCTGCGCGGCCATCTCCTGGACGAGGGCGGGGTCGAACGACGCGCCCCACGCGAGCGGCGTCGGGTAGGTCGCCGCCTTCCACGCCGCGAGGCCCAGCAGCGCCTCCTCGTGCACGAGCGCCGGGATGCCGAGGCGCGTCTCGCGCACGAGCCGGCGCTGCTCGGCCCACAGCCACGCCGCGCGCTCGGCCGGCTCGACCGGCCGCGTGCCGTAGACGCGGGTGTAGTGGCCGATCCCGTCGCGCGTGATCTCGGCGAGCCGGCCCGAGTCTTTCTGGCCGGAGGTCATCTCCGACTGCATCGGGGCGACGGTGCCGTTCTGGTCGATCCAGTAGCCGACGAGCTGGGCGAGCTTCTCCTCGAGGGTCATGCGCGCGTGCAGCGCGCGGACCCGCTCGGAGACGGCCGGCAGCGGTGCGGCGGGTCCGGTGGGTGCCGCCGGGGCGACGGGTGCTGCGGGTGCCGCCGGGACGGCGGGTGCGACGTCGGTCACGGGACCGTTCTCCTTCGATGGGGCTCCCGGTCCCGCCGGGCCGGGAGGCTCCGGCGGGACCGGGTGACGCTGGTGGTGTGCGGGCGCGGTCGCGGACGGGCGCGGCGGGCGCGGTGGTGGTGGTGCGGGTCGTGCGCGGGGTCAGCCCTTCACGGCGCCGGTGAGGCCGCCGACGATGCGGCGCTCGAACAGCGAGAAGAAGACGAGCGCGGGGATCATCGACAGCGACGTGAAGGCGAGCACCCGGGCCGTGTCCACCGAGTACTGCGACGCGAACGCCTGGACGCCGAGCGGCAGGGTGTACGACGTCTCGTCGTTGAGGATGAACAGCGGCAGCATGTAGCTGTTCCAGCTCGCGACGAAGGCGAGGATGCCGACGGTCACGACGCCCGGCAGCGACAGCGGCACGACCATCCGGAAGAAGAAGCCGAGCCGGCTCGCGCCGTCGATCGACGCGGCCTCCTCGATCTCCCGGGGGATCGCCCGCAGGAACGGGACGAGGATGATGACCGTCGTCGGCAGCGCGAACGCGATCTGCGGCAGCACGAGCCCGCCCACGCTGTTCATGAGCCCGAGGCTGCGGATCATGATGTACAGCGGCGTGATCGCGACCGTCATGGGGAACATCAGGCCCGCCGCGAACAGCGAGTACATCGCCGCGCGCCCGAAGAACGCGTACCGCGCGAGGACGAAGCTCGCCATGAGCCCGAGGACCACGACGCCGAGGGTCGTGAGGAGCGCCGCGACGACCGAGTTCCCGAGCTGCTGCCAGAACAGCGAGCTGCCGAGCACCTCGACGTAGTTGGCGACCTGCCACGGGTCCGGCAGGCCCGACGGGTCCGCCGTGATCTGCGCGTTGGTGCGGAACCCGCCGACCACGATGTAGGCGATCGGCGCGAGGCAGAGCCCGACGAACAGGTAGGCGACGACGTAGGTGAGCGGGCCGCCCTTGCCCGTACCGGAGCCGCGCGGGCCCTTCGGCGTCCTCGTGCCCGACGCGCGGGCGGCGCTCGGCGCCGCGGTGACGGTGGCCATCACTTCTTCCCTCCGGTGAGCGCGCCCTCGGTGTCGCGACGCAGGACGAACCGCTGGTAGACGAGCGCCACCGCGAGCGAGACGAGGAACAGCACGACCGCGACGGCGCTGCCGTACCCGAAGTTCCCGGAGTTGCGCCCGTTCGCGACCATGTACGTCGCCATCGTCGACGTGCCGGCCGTGGCGGCCACGTACTGGCCCCAGATGATGTAGACGAGGTCGAACAGCTGCAGCGAGCCGATGATCGACAGGAAGGCCCAGATGCGCAGCGTCGGGCCGAGCAGCGGCAGGGTCACGTACCGCTGGGTCTTCCAGTACGTCGCGCCGTCGATCGCGGCGGCCTCCCCCAGCTCCTCCGGGATCCCCTGCAGCCCCGCGAGGAAGAGGATCACGGCGAAGCCGATGTACTTCCACGAGATGATGAGCAGGAGCGTCCAGATCGCGACGTCCGGGTCGGCGAGCCAGTCCACCGCGAGGAACGACAGCCCCATCTTCTCGAGCAGGTCGTTGACCGCGCCGTTGGTCGCGAGCATGAGGCTGAAGCCGGTCCCGACGATGACCTCGGAGACCACGTACGGCACGAACACGAGCACGCGGATGACCGAGCGGCCGCGGATGCGCCGGTTGAGCAGGAGCGCGACGCCGACCGCGACGGGCCCCTGCACGACGAGCGACATGACGACGAGGAACGCGTTGTGCTGCAGCGCCGCGAGGAACTCCGCGTCGCGGAAGATGATGAGGTAGTTCTCGAACCCGACGAACTCCGTCGGCGGGCCGAAGCCCTTCCACTTGAAGAAGCCGTAGTACGCCGCCATCAGCACGGGGACGATGACGAACGTGACGAAGACGACGAGCGCCGGCCCGGCGAGGACGGCGATCTCGGCACGCTGCGCCCAGCGTCCGTGCCCTCCTCGCCGGGGCCGCTCGGCCGGGACCGGGGTCGGTGCACCCGCACCGCCCCCGGACCCGGCCCGGTCCTCGGGCGTCGTCGTGCTCGGCGAGGCTGCGTCCTGCGACATGCCCTGGGACACGCTCATGGCGGTGGTTACTCCTTGGCAGCCGCGTCGTTCACGGCCTGGACGATGCCGGCGGCGTCGCCCTTGCCCGCGAGCATGTTCACGACGGACGTGTTGAGCGCGTTGCCGACGTTCTGGCCGAACAGCGTGTCCAGCCACACCGTCACGTACGGTGCCTCGTTGTAGGCCTCGAGGATCGAGACGAGCGCGGGCTCGGTGACGACGCCCTGCGCCTCCTTGCTCGCGGGGAGGGTGTGGAAGGCCTGCGCGTACGCCTCCTGCGACTCCTTGCTCATGATGAAGTTGAGGAAGTCCGCGCACGCCGCCGGGGCCTGGGCCGAGCAGGAGAACCCGTCGACGCCGCCCATCATGGCGCCGGGCTCGCCCTGGCCGCCGTCGACCGCCGGGAAGGGGAACCACTGGAGGTCGGCGAGCGGCTTCTCGTCGGGCGTGAGGGACGCGATGACGCCCGGGTTCCAGGCGCCCATGAGCTCCATCGCGGCCTGGTGGTTCGCGAGGAGGCCGGCGGACGAGCCCGCGCCCTGCTGCGCCGAGGTCGTGAGGAACCCGTCGTTGAAGGGCTCGGTGCCCGCGAACTCCTGCAGGTCCTCGCCCGCCTTCAGCCAGCACGGGTCGTCGAAGCTGCGGTTCGTCGCGGCCTCGTTCATCGCGTCCTGCGAGCACTCGCGCAGCGCGAAGAAGTAGTACCAGTGGGCCGCGGGCCACGCGTCCTTCGCGCCGAGCGCGATGGGGGCCACGTCCGCCGCCTTGAGCTGGTCGACGACGCCCTCGAGGTCGGCGACCGTCTCCGGCGTCGCGGTGACGCCCGCCTCGCCGAAGAGGTCCTCGCTGTAGTAGATGCCGCCCGGCAGGACGGACACCGGCATGCCGTAGACCTTGCCGTCGACCGTCATCGCGCTGAACGCGGCGTCGCCGACGGCGGCCTTCGTCTCGTCGGACACCGCGTCGGTGAGGTCCATGACCTGCCCGGCCTCGACGACGTCGGCGAGCTTGCCGCCGCCGCGGGCCATGAAGATGTCGGGCGCGTCGCCCGAGTTGAGGGCCGTCTGGAGCTTGCCGTCCATGTCCTCGTTCTGGATGGCCTGGATCTCGATCGTGACGCCCGGGTTCGCGTCCTCGAACGCGGCGACGGTCTCCTCCCAGTACGCCTTGCCCTCGCCCGTCGTCGAGTTGTGCCAGAACGTCATGGCCGCCGAGCCGTCGTCCGAACCACCACCGTCGCCGCCGCCGCACGCGCCGAGCGCGAGCCCTCCGACGACCACGGCGGTCGTCACCGCCAGGAGCTTCCGTGCCTTCATGGGATCCGTCCTCTTCGTCGAGTCGCGCCGGCAGGTCCGTTCCTGCGCGGTCGGGGAAACCGTGGACGCCGCACCCCCTCGGCGGCTCGCCCGAGTCGAGCGTCGCAGCCTCGGGGCCGTCGTGTCAATCGTTGTCGATAACGGTTTCGAAACACGCGGCCCGCCGCACGGGCGCAACGTGGCCGGGGCGTGCGCAGGCGCTAGGGTCATGCCATGCGAGCGTCCGGGAGAGTGACCATCGGCGACGTCGCGCGCACCGCCGGCGTCTCCGTGGCCACCGTCTCGAAGGTCATCAACGACCGGTACGGCGTCGCGCCCGAGACGTCCGCGCGCGTCCACGAGGTCATCGACCGGCTCGGCTACGAGTCGTCGATCGTCGCGCGCAGCCTGCGCAGCCGGCGCACCAACGTCATCGGCATCCTCGTCGCCGAGTTCGAGCCGTTCTCCACCGAGCTCCTCAAGGGCATCTCGGAGGCCGTCGAGGACACGGGCTACGAGCTCCTCGCCTACTCGGGCGGCCTGCGGCGCGACGACCGCGTCGGCTGGGAGCGGCGCTACCTCTCGCGCCTCGCGGGCACGCTCATCGACGCCGCGATCATCGTCACGCCGACGGTCGCCGCCACCGGCGACACGATCCCCGTCGTCGCGGTCGACCCGCACCGCGGCCCGTCGGGCGCCCCGACCGTCGACTCGGACAACCTCACGGGCGCCCGGCTCGCGGTCGAGCACCTCGTCGCGCTCGGCCACCGGCGCATCGCCCTCCTGGGCGGCCGCCCCGACCTCGAGTCCGCGCGGCTGCGCGAGCAGGGCTACCGCGAGGCGCTCGAGGGCGCCGGGATCCCCGTCGACGACGAGCTCCTGCGGGTCGGCGGGTACCGGGCCGACCTCACCGACTCGCCCGCGCACGAGCTCCTCACCCTGCCCGACCGCCCGACCGCCGTCTTCGCCGCCAACGACCTCTCGGCCATCCGCACGATGGAGGTCGCGCGCGAGCTCGGGCTCCGCGTCCCGGAGGACCTGTCGGTCGTCGGGTTCGACAACGTGCCCGAGTCGGCCCTCACGGTCCCCTCGCTCACGACGGTCAGCCAGCCCCTGCACCAGATGGGCGCGGAGGCGCTGCGCATGGTCGTCGACCTCCTCGAGGGACGCCCGCGCGACGCGCACCTGCGCCTGCCCACGAGCCTCGTGGTGCGCGGGAGCACACGCGCCCTCTGAGCGGCGCTCCCGCCCGGCCGGGCCTCCTCGGAATCCTCGGAATCCTCGGCAGCATCGCGACGTTATGTCATGCGAACCCTGTCGAGCGACCGAGGAGGTCACATGGTCCACGCTGCCCGCGGCACCCGTCGCCGCGTCGCCCGCCGCGTCCAGGTCGAGAACGACTTCGGCGAGATCGTCCACTACGAGCGCCACGCCGGCGGCGGGCTCGTCTCGCCGCGCGCCCACGTCCCCGAGACCGTCCCCGTCGGCGACGGCACCTACGTCGAGTCCGGCGCGCGGGTCGGCACGGGGACGCGCGTCGGCGTCGGGAGCTGGCTCGACGAGGACGTCGTCGTGGGCCGCGACGTCGTCGTCGGCGACAACGTGCGCCTCGGCCCGGGCGTGCGCGTCGGCGACGGCGCGCGCGTCGGCAGCGGGGCGCGCGTCGGTTCCGGGGCGGTCGTCGAGCCGGGCGCCGTCGTGCACCCGGACGCGGTCGTCGAGCCGGACGCGACCGTGCGCCGCCGCACCGCGGGCGGCGCGGCCTGGTCGACCGCGGCCTGACACCTCCCCGGCCCCGCTCCCGGTCCGCGGCGCGCCGCCCCTGGGCGCCGGGGCCGGGAGTGCGTAGCATCACGGCCCGTGACCTCACCGCACCCCGGCCACGCGCCCGGCCCGGCCGGCCCCTACGGTCCCGCCACCCCGCCCCTCGACCCGCGGGCCGTGCTCGACGGCCGGCTGCCGGGCAAGGCCCCCGTCGGCGCCATCGTCGCGATCGCCGTGTCGAGCGTGTGCCTGCTCCTCGGCCTCGTCCCGCTCGCGCTCGTCGACGGCGCGTCGTTCGGGGTGAGCCTCGTGCTGGCCCTGCTGCCGCTCGGGATCTGGCTGCCGGCGATCCTCGCCCTCGACCGCCTCGAGCCGGAGCCGCCGCGCGCGCTCGTCGTCGCGTTCCTGTGGGGCGCGGGCGTCGCCACCCTGCTCGCGGGCATCGTCAACACGCTCGGGCTCGAGCTCGTCGCCGGCCCGCTGCTCGGCCCCGAGACGGGCCTGTACGCGGTCGCGACGCTCGTCGCGCCCGTGGTCGAGGAGATCCTCAAGGGCGCGGTGCTCTTCGGCATGCTCTGGTTCCACCGCCACGAGCTCGACGGCTGGACGGACGGCGTGATCTACGCGACCGTCGTCGCCCTCGGGTTCGCCGCGGTCGAGAACGTCTCGTACTTCATCATGGCCGCGCAGACGGACACGCTCGGACCGACGTTCGTGCTGCGCGCCGTCGTCTCCCCGCTCCTCCACCCGCTGTGCACGGCGCTCACCGGGATCGGCATCGCGAGCGCCGCCATGACCGCGCGCGGACCGCGCCGCGTGCTCGCCCCGCTCGGCGGGCTCGTCGCCGCGATCGCGCTCCACGCCCTGTGGAACGGCTCGACGGGCTTCGGCTTCGTGGGGCTCGGGTTCGCCTGGCTCGTCGGCCTCGGCGTGCTCGTGACGCTCCTCCTCGTCCTGCGCGCGGACCGCCGCCGCCTCGTCACGACGGTCTCCCAGCACCTCGCCCCGTACCAGCAGACCGGCCTGGTCACGCCGGCCGACCTCGCGATGCTCGCGACGCTCCGGTCCCGCCGCCAGGCGCGCGACTGGGCGCGGCGCACGGCGGGAGCCGGCGCGGGCCGCGCGATGCGCGACTACCAGCAGGCCGCGACCGAGCTCGGGCTGCTCCACGACCGTGTCGCGCGCGGCGTCGTCGAGCCGTGGCGCGTCGAGGGGCAGCGGCGCGCGCTGCTCGCGCTCATGGGCACCACGCGCGCGGCGTTCCTGGCGCGCGCGCCTCAGGTGTCGGCGCCGGGCGGGGTCCTGATGACGAGCACCGCGTCGACCGACCGGCCGCCGAGCGCCTGGTAGGAGTGCTCGACGTCGGACACCCACCGCACCTCGTCGCCCACGTCGAGCTCGGCCTCGGCTCCCCCGCGCCCCGCGCGCAGCCGGCCGTCGGTGACGAGCAGGTGCTCGACGACGCCCGGCCCGTGCGGCGGCGACGTGCGGTGGGCCCCCGGCGCGAGGTGGAGGTGGTAGACCTCGACCGTCGTGCCGTCGGGGACCTGGTGGGTGTCGAGGAGCCGCGCGCTGACGCCCTCGGAGGAGACCTGGGCACCGACGCGCTCGGCGAGCAGGACGGCGAGCGGCACGCGGAGCGCGCCCGCGAGGGCGTAGAGCGTCGCGAGCGTCGGGTTGCGGGCGCCCTGCTCGATCTCCGAGAGCGAGCCCTTGCCGATGCCCGCCGCCGCCGCGAGGCCCGAGAGCGACAGCCCGCGCTCGGCGCGCAGCGACCGGATCCGCTGCGCGACGGCGGCCGTCGCGTCGTCCCGCGCGGGGGGACCGTCGGACCGAGTCACCTCGCCAGCGTACCGTTCCGTCGACGGAACACCCGGTGCTAACGTTCTGCGAACGGAACACCCTGGGAGCCGCCATGTCCTCCTCCGACCGCCTGCAGCCCGTGCTCGCCGGGCTCGTCACCGCGCTCGTCGGGTTCACGAGCTCGTTCGCCGTCGTGCTCGCCGGGCTGCGCGCCGTCGGCGCGACGCCCGCGCAGGCCGCGTCCGGCCTCCTCGCGCTCTGCGTGACGCAGGCGCTCGGCATCCTCTGGCTCACGCGGCGCCACCGCACGCCGATCACGCTCGCGTGGTCGACCCCCGGCGCCGCCCTCCTCGTGAGCACGGGCGCCGTCGCGGGCGGGTGGCCCGCCGCCGTGGGCGCGTTCTGCCTCGTGGGGGCGCTCGTGCTGCTCACGGCGCTGTGGCCCCGGCTCGGCGAGCTCGTCGCCGCGATCCCGGCGGCCGTCGCCCAGGCGATGCTCGCCGGCGTTCTGCTCACGCTGTGCCTCGCGCCCGTCCGCGCGCTCGTCGACCTGCCGCTCCTCGTCGCGCCCGTCGTCGTGGTCTGGCTCGTGCTCCTGCGGCTCTCCCCGCGCTGGGCCGCCCCGGCCGCGCTCCTCGTGACGCTCGCGATCGTCACGGTCACCGCGGCGGGCTCCGGCGCCCTCGCGTGGTCCGACGTCGTCCCGCGCGTGGAGCTCACCGCGCCCGCCCTGTCGTGGCAGGCGGTCGTCGGCCTCGCGGTCCCCCTGTACGTCGTGACGATGGCGTCCCAGAACGTGCCCGGCGTCGCGGTCATGGCGTCGTTCGGGTACCGCGTGCCGTGGCGCGAGGCGATGACCGTCACGGGTCTCGCGACGCTCGCGGGCGCACCCGCCGGCGGGCACGCGATCAACCTCGCCGCGATCAGCGCCGCGCTCGCCGCCGGGCCCGAGGCCCACCCCGACGCCGCACGCCGCTGGGTCGCCGCCCGCACCGCGGGCTGGGTCTACCTCGCGCTCGCCGCCGCGTCCGCCGGGCTCGCGTCGCTCGTCGCGGCGGCGCCCGCCGGCCTGGTGGAGGCGGCCGCGGGGCTCGCGCTCGTCGGTGCGCTCGGCGGCGCCCTCGCGGGCGCGTTCGCCGAGCCGCGGGGCCGCGAGGCCGCCGTCGTCACGCTGCTCGTCGCGGCCGCGGGCGTGACCGTCGCCGGGATCGGCGCCGCGTTCTGGGCGATCCTCGCCGGGCTCGTCGTGCACGCGGTGCTCGCGCGGCGTCGGGCGCCCGAGCCGTCCCCGGCGCCCGCGCCGACCCCGGACGCCGTCGCGAGGTAGTGCCGAGCGCGCGAGGTAGAGCCCGGCGGGCACTACCTCGCGACGCTCGCGTCTGCCTCGGCGACCGGGGGCGGCGACGACGCGCGGTGCCCTACCCGGCGGCGACGGGCGCGGGGTCGAGCGCGTCCGGGCCCAGCACGGAGAAGTTGTCCCGGAAGAAGTTCCCCGGGTCCACGCGGCGCTTGAGGTCGCGCAGCCGCTCGAGCGTCGCCGGCGGGAACGCGTCCTCGACGCGCTCCGGGCGCCGGTCGGTCTCGAAGCTCAGGTACGACCCCGTGAAGACGTCCGCGAGCGCGTCCCACCGGGCGTCGAGCCGCGCGCGGCTCGACCCCATGGCAGTCACGGAGAAGTTCGCCGCCCGGTGGGCGTACGCCGTCGCGTCCGCGGGGACGTCCGACGCCGCGCCGCCCGTCGAGCGGATCTGGAAGAAGTACGTGTCCCCGCTCGCGACGAGCCCCGCGAGCCGTGACGCCGCCGTGGGCGTGAGGTGCTCGAGCAGCCCTGACCGGGCGACCGGCTCCCCCGCTCCCCCGTGCGGGCCCGGCGGCGGGGTCTGCACGACCGCGTCGTAGGGCACGATCTGCGCCGACGCCTGCTGGAGCAGCGGCGCGACGGCGGCGAACGGCTGCAGGCGCTCGAGGACCGTGCCCGGGTCGTCCGAGTCGACCATCGTCATCGTCTGCGCGACGACCGGCTGCCCCGCGCGCGGGCGCCCCATGAGCAGGAAGCTCGTCGTGTCGCGCGGCGACGCCTCGACGGTCGCGCCCCAGCGCACGAGGAAGTAGGCCGTGTCCGAGGCGTCGTGCACCATCTGCGCGAAGCCGACGGCGGGCACCTCGTCGGCGACGAGGTCGAACGACACGACGACGCCCAGGTTCGCGCCCGCGCCGCGCACGCCCCAGAACAGGTCCGGGTTCTCGGCGTCGCTCGCGCGGACGACGCTCCCGTCGGCGAGCACCATCTCGACCGCCCGCACGTGGTCGATCGTCAGGCCGTGCGCACGACCGAGGAACCCGATGCCGCCCGCGGTCGCGAGCCCCCCGACGCCGACGCCGCCGAAGTCGCCCGACGTGATCGCCCACCCGCGGGGCGCGAGCGCGGCCGCAACCTCGCCCCAGCGCGCGCCCGGCCCGACGCGCACGAGCCGCTCGCCCTCGTCGACGACCTCGATCGTGTCGAGCGCACCGAGGTCGACGACGATCCCGCCGTCGTTCGTCGAGCGCCCGCTGATGCCGTGGCCGCCCGAGCGCACCGACAGCGGCACGCGCCGCGTGACGTCCTGGGCGCGTGCGAAGGCGAGCGCGTCGACCACCTCGGCCGTGTCGCGAGGACGCAGCACGAGGCCCGGCGACCCGCCGCGCAGGTACGTCGAGCGCACGGCCGCGTGCGCGGCGTCGCCCGGCTCGACCGCGCGCTCGGCGAGGGAGGCGGGCACGTCGTCGTAGGCGATCCCGTCGCGGCGCCGGGCGCGGACCGCGGCCGGGACGACCCGTCCCGTGTCCGTGCCCGCGGCGGCGCGCGCCCGCCCGGCGGCGTCGCGCACCGCGGGCACGACCTCCTCCGCGAAGCGCCGCGTCGTGCGCTCGTCGTCGGTCGCGAGCACGAGCGTCGAGACGCCTTCCTCGACGACGAGCGGCAGCAGGCGCTCGACCCAGGCCTCGGGCGGCCCGACGAGGTCGGGCCGGCCCGTGCCCCGCGGTAGGGCGCCGTCGGCGTCGCCGTCGAACGTGCCGGACACGTTGAGCACGCGCGTGATCTCGCGCGGGTCGCGACCCGCCGCCGTCGCGGCGGCGTCGATCGCGGCGTTCCCCGCGCGCAGCCCGTCGAGGCCCACGCGCCCGAACGACGGCAGCCAGCCGTCGGCGGTCTCGCCGGTGAGGCGCAGCATGCGCGGCCCGAGCGCGCCGAGCCACACGGGGACGCGGCGCGTGGTGCCCGGGCCGGGCTCGGCGCCGTCGAGCCGGTGGTGGACGCCCGGGAGCACGACCCCGCCGCGCGGGCCCGTGGAGGCGGCCGCGACGTGCTCGCCCCAGAGCGCCCGGACGACGTCGACGGCCTCCGCGAGCGCGTCGACGCTCTCCCCCGCGGTCAGCCGCGGCACGCCCATCGCCTCCATCGCGTCCCAGAACGCGCCGGCGCCGAGCGCGAGCTCGACCCGGCCGCCCGAGAGCAGGTCGAGCGACGCCGCGGCGCGCGCGAGCACCGCGGGCTGCCGCATCGGCACGTTCGCGACGTTCGGCGCGACGTGGATCCGCTCCGTCGCCGACGCGACGAAGGTCAGCAGGGTCCACGTGTCGAGGAACGCCGGCTGGTACGGGTGGTCCTGGAACGTCACGAGGTCGAGGCCCAGGTCCTCGGCGAGGACCGCGCGCGCGACGGTCGCGTCCGGGTCGTCCGCCAGGGGCGTGACGAACGTGCCGAAGCGCAGCGGGTGGCCGTAGTCGGTCATGCCCGCACCGCCGCGCTCGTCGTGCCCCGCGCCGCGCGCTCGGCGTCCACGAGCTCGCGGGCCGCGGGGGCGACCTCCTGGCCGACGACGGCGAGGGTTGTCGGGTCGTCGCCCATGACGACGTACGTCGAGACCCCGTGCTCGAGCGTCACGGCGGCGAGCTGCTCGGCCCACTGCCGCGGCGGCCCCTGGAGGAATCCTGCCCCGCCCTCCGCGGTGAACCGGCCGCCGACGTTGAGCAGGCGCCGGACGGCGGCCGGGTCACGGCCCGCGTCACGTGCGGCCTCGTCGATCGTCGCGTTGCCGCGCGCGAGCGCCTCGAAGCTCTGCAGGTACGCGAGCGAGGGCAGCCAGCCGTCGGCGACGCGGCCGACGAGCCGCAGCATGCGGGGCTTGAGGGCGCCGACCCAGATCTCGACGTCGTGCGCGGGCGCGGGGCCGCGCTTGGCGCCGTCGACGTGGTGGTGCTCGCCGCCCGCGACGAGACGGTCGCGCGTGGACGTGTCCCACAGGCCGCGGACGACGTCGATCGCCTCCTCGAGCGCCTCGACGCTCTCGCCCGGCGTGAGCCGCTCGCCGCCCATCGCGACGATCGGGTCCCAGAACCCGCCCGCACCCAGACCGAGCTCGACCCGGCCGCCCGAGAGGCGGTCGAGGCTCGCGACGGAGCGTGCGAGCACGCTCGGCGGGCGCAGCGGGAGGTTGAGCACGTTCCCGGCGATGCGGACGCGCTCGGTGCGCGCGGCCACCCAGCTCAGCAGGGTCCACGTGTCGAGGAACCCCGGCTGGTACGGGTGGTCCTGGAACGTCACGAGGTCGAGCCCCGCCTGCTCGGAGAGGACGGCCAGGTCGACGACGTCGTGCGGCGACGCCGCGGTGGGGGTGATGAACGAGCCGAAGCGGAGCTCGTGGCCGTAGTCCATGGGTCCTCGATCCGGAGGGGAAGATGTGCTGCTGGACAGAACATATCGAGAACAGAAAGGTGGTGCAACAACATTCCCGGCGATAGGCTGGGCCCATGCCCACCCCGACCACCGACCGGACGCGGTCGACCCCGCGCGGTGCGGGCGCGCCCGACGCCGGCGCTCCCGGTGCTGCCACGCCCGACGCCGCCGCCCCCGGTGCTGCCACGCCCGACGCCGCCGCCCCCGGTGCTACCGCGCCCGGTGCCGGCGCGCCCGACACGGCCGTGGCCGCCGCGGCCTCCGGTCGCCACGACGACCTCGGCTGGCACCTCGGCGTGCTCCTGCGCGCCTACCGCGCGACGGTCGAGGAGGCGCTCGTCGGCCTCCCCCACGGCACGCGCGGCTACCAGGTGCTCGGCTCCGTCGTGCAGGGCGACCAGCCGACCCAGCTCGCGCTCGCCGAGCACCACGGCATCGACCGTACGGTCATGACCTACCTCGTCGACGACCTCGTCGCCGCGGGGCTCGTGGAGCGCCAGCAGAACCCCGCCGACCGGCGCGCGCGCCGCGTCGTCGCGACGGCCGAGGGCAGGCGGCGGCTCGCCGATCTCGCCGTCCAGGTGCGCGACGCCGAGGACTCGCTCCTCGGGGCGCTCTCGCCCGAGGAGCGCCACACCTTCCGGGTGCTGATGCGCCGGGTCGCGTGCGACCTGCGCGACGTCGACGCCGGGACCGACCCCTGCGTCGTCGCCGAGGCCGAGCTGTCCCCCCGCACGAGGTAGAGCTTCGGTCTGCCAGGCAGAACCCCGGTCCGCCGAAGTGCAACCCTGGTCCGCCGACGTGGAGCCCTACTTCGGCAGGCCCCCGTTCCACCTCGCGAGGCAAGGGCTCTCTCTCACGAGGCCGGGGCTCTATCTCGGCAGGGGGTCGCCCGCGGTGGGCGACGCGGCGGCGTCGGCCACCGCCTCCTCGACCGGGACCTCGCCGTCCCCGTCGCCGCGGCCTCGCAGGGGGTAGAGCCAGAAGCACACCGCCGCGAGCGCGGCGAGCGCGACGGGGACCGCGCCGAGGAGCAGGCGCACGCCCGTCGCGACCTCGGGCGCCTGCGTCGCGGCCCCCTCCACGTACCCGCTCGCGCCGAGCACCGCCGCCACGAGCACCGCCTGCACGATCACCGAGCCGCGCACGACGAAGCCGTTCGCGCCGAAGTACATGCCCTCGCGGCGCAGGCCCGTCCGGCGCTCGTCGTCGTCGATCACCTGCGCGAGCGCGACCTCGAGCACCTGCATGAGCCCCGCGACGCCGACCCCGACCGCGAGGCCGGCGAGCGCCGCGCCGAGCACCGTGGACGGGAGCAGGTACAGGGTCGTCGCGAGGCCGTACACCGCGACGACCGCGAGCATCGCCGTGCGCGGCCCGACCCGGCGCACGACCCACGACCACCCGACGATCGACGGGATCGCCGCGACGAAGATCGGCGCGAGGAGCAGCGTCGCGTCCGCCTCCTCGCCGCCGAGCACGTACCGCACGTAGAACGGCACCGCCGCGAGCACGATCGCCGTCGTGCTCTGCAGCAGGAGCGAGCCGAGCACGTACGTGACGAACGCGCGGTTGGCGAACGTGTACCGGAGCTGGTCGCCGATCCCGACGGACGCCTCGCGCTCGCGCACGGCCGCCTCGTCCACGGGCCGCTCGACCATCCCGACGAGCGACCACGCGAAGAACCCGAGGCTCACGACGGCGAGCGCCACCGCCATCCACGTCCAGCCCAGCGTCCCGTAGAGCAGCGGCGCGCCGGCGGTGCCGAGGATCATGCCGACGAGCCCGAAGACCTGGCGCGGGACGTTGCCCCGCGCGCGCTCCGCCGTCGTGCGGAAGATCTCGGGGAACAGCGCGGAGACGTTGAGCACGACGACCACGTACGCGACGTCGTACACCGCGACGACGAGCAGGAACCACGCGACGAGACCCGCCGGCCCGAACGGCGGCGGCATCCACACGAGCGCGAACGCGACGACGAGCGGCACGACGCCGAGCCCGATCCAGGGCACGCGCCGGCCCCAGCGGGTGCGGCGGCGGTCGGACACGGCGCCGACGAGCGGGTTGAGCAGCGCGTTGAGGATCCCGTGCGCGACCATCGCGCCCGCCACCCACCCGGCCGGGACGCCGAGGTGGTCGACGTAGAAGTAGACGACGAACGCGGAGAACGTCTGGAGCAGCAGGTTCGCCGGGAACGCGGAGGCGCCGTAGGCGACGCGCACGCCGCGCGGCGCCTCGCCCACGAGGCGCCGGTCGCGCACCCGCCCGAGCAGCCCGCCGCCGGCGTCGCTCACCGTTCGCCCCGCTGCACGGCGCGCAGGTCGCGCCAGCCGACGCGCACCACGCCCTCGGCGGCGAGCAGGGCCGCCACGTCCGGGTCCGCGAGCAGGCGGTGCTCGAAGCCGCGCTTGGGGACGCCGTAGTCCGCGACGTCGGCGAGCTCGTCGTCGTCGAGCATGGGGTGCAGGTAGATCTCGGTGACGCCCGCCGGGACGCGCCGCAGCAGGTCGAGGAACGCGGCCTTGACCTCGGCGTAGTCCTCCTCGCCCGGCGTCCCCTCCCCCGCGAGCTCGAACGGGTGGGTCCACAGGCGGTCCGGCAGCACGACGCCCAGCGCGTCCGCGGCCGCGGTCGCCTGGTCGAGAAGCGGCTGGAAGTCGCCCGGCGGCAGGATCATGCCGTCGGTCGTGCGCGGCAGTCGGAAGGGCAGGCCGTGGCGGGCCGCGAGCTCGAGCACCTGGGGCAGGAACGTGCGGCCCGTCTCGAGCCCGTAGACCGAGCCCATGTGGTTGTCGAGGTGCGTGACGTCGACGCCCGCCGCGAGCGCGGCGGCGACCTGGGCGGCGATCTCCGCCACGACGTCCTCGTCGCGCGCGCGGCGCTCGACCGTCGCGACGTCCGGCGGGAAGTAGCCCGCGTCGTCGACGAGCGACGAGCCGACGCCCGTGAGCGGCCGCCAGCGGTACCGCGTCCACTCGCTCGTCAGCACGAGGTGCACGCCGACGTCGACCTGGGGGCGCTCCGCGGCGAACGCGAGCGCGTCCGGCGCCCAGGCGCACGGCACCATGACCGTCGCGGAGTCGACGTGCCCCGCGAGCAGGAGGTCTTGGATCGCGCGGTTCGCGGCGCGGCACATGCCGAAGTCGTCGGCGTTGAGGATGATCGCGCGGGCGTCGGGCGCGAGCCCGAGGCGGGTCGTGAGCGACGGCGGAGGGTTCACGACGCGGCCTCGTCGCCGCTCTCGTCGACACCGGGGTCGGCCGCGGCCGCCGCCTCGACGACCCGCTCCCGCAGCGCGCCGCTCGCGGCCCACGCCGCGCCGAGGACGACCGCGTCGTGGCCCATCGCCGAGCCCACGACGCGCACCGGCAGGACGGCCATGCGCTCGGCGAGGAACCGGGAGACGCGCTCCGCGATCGGCGCGCGCGCGGCCTGGTCCGTGAGGACGAACAGCTCGGGCTCGAGGACGAGCGTGACGGAGGCCGCGACGACCGCGATCCGCTCGGCGATCTCGTCGAGCACCTCGGACGCCGCGGCGTCGCCCTTCTCCGCGCGGTCCACGACCTCGCGCACCGAGACGTCGTCGGGCAGCCCGTGCTCCTTCGCGATGGCGGTCAGGGAGCCCGCGCCGAGCGTCTGCGTGCCGAGGGCGCGGTCGGGGTGGGGCAGGAACGAGACCTCGCCCGCGCCGCCCCACGCGCCGCGGTGCAGCCGCCCGTCGACGACGACGCCCGCTCCGAACCCGTCGCCGAGGCCGAGCACGACGACCGTGCGCGCGCCGACCGCCTCGCCCTGGTGCTGCTCGGCGACCGTCGCGAGGTTGAGGTCGTTCTCGAGCCGCACGGGGCAGCCGAGCGCGTCGACGAGCGCGTCGTGCAGCGCGGGGCCGCCCTTCTCGTAGCCCGGGACGCGGCGGACCGTGACGCCGTCCGTGCCGACGATCGTCGGCACCGCGGCGACGGCCGCGGAGACCTCCACGGCGGCGGCGCCGCCCAGGCGCGTCACGACGTCCGCGACGCACCCCCGGGCCAGCTCGGCCGCCGCCCGCGCGCGCGCCGTCGGGGTCGCGCGGACGTCGCGGCGCTCGGCCCGCGCGCGCACGGCGCCCGTCACGTCGACCAGCGCGACGCGCACCCGGTCGCGCGCGACGTCGACGCCGAGCCCGAACGCGGCGTCCGGGTCGACGCGGTACAGGGTGGCCGCCGGCCCGCGACGCTCGTGGTCGAGACCGGCCTCCACGACGACCCCCGTGGCCACGAGCGCGCGCAGCGTCTGCGTGACGACCGATCGTGAGAGACCCGTGGCCGCCACGACGTCCGGGCGTGCCACGGGTCTCCCCACGCAGAGGGCGTCGAGCACCGCGCGGGCGGCGAGCCCGCGCACGCGGGCGGGGGAACCGGCAGGCAGCATGTCCATCTGGTCTCCGTCGAGCAGTCCGGGTGGGGGCCGTGCAGCAGCGGAGGTACGCCGGGGACGCCCCGTCCCCCTGGAGCGGTCTCCCCGGGGAGACTAGCCACGCGCAGGACCGTTGTCGACGCCTTCGCCTCCCCTGTGGAGCGCCGTGACCAGGGCGGGTGCCGGCCCGGAGCGGACGCGCACGCCCGCGGCGTCCGGCACGGGTACGGTGACGGGGTGATCCGCCGAGCCCTCGCCCGCGCCTACTGGGCGACGAGCCGCTGGACCTTGCGCTCCCAGCCGTACGACACGACCCGTCCCACGCTCCTCGTGGGGGCGCCGCACACGTCCAACTGGGACTTCGTGCTCATGCTCGCCATCGCGTGGAGCACCGGGATCCACGTGCGCTGGCTCGGCAAGCACACGCTGTTCGCCGGGCCCGCCGGGCCGCTCATGCGCGCGCTCGGCGGGATCCCCGTGGACCGCCGGGACCCGAGCCGGGTCGTGACCGACGTCGTCGGGCGCATCCGGGCGGGCGAGGTGTTCTCGCTCGTCGTGACGCCCGAGGGGACGCGCGGTGCCGGCACGTACTGGAAGTCGGGCTTCTACCGGATCGCGCGCGAGGCCGGGCTGCCCGTCACGCTCGGGTACGTCGACCGCACGACGATGACGACCGGGCTCGGGCCGACGATCGACCTCACGGGCGACGTCCGCGCCGACATGGACGTCGTGCGCGCCTTCTACGCCGACAAGTCCGGCGTGCGCCCGGAGCTGCGCACCGAGCCGCGCCTGCGCGAGGAGGACGCGCCCGCGCAGGACTGACGCGGGGTACGTGTCGTCGCGCTCCCACGGCCCCGCCGGGGTACGTGGTCCCCGCACACTTCACCCCCGGGCCGGCCCGTCGGGACGGTCCGGACGGGCCCCGGGCAGGGCGCGCGAGGCGCGCGATCCCGGCGAAACCGACGCCCTCGTACGGGGATCCCCGTAACCGTCGGGCGTCGCCGGGCCCCGTTGAGGCGTGCCCCGCGCGTGCCTACCGTCGTCCCGGTCAACCGCCGCACGGCACCGGCCCGGGACCGACGGCGGCCCCTCCCCGACACAGAGAGCGAGTCCCTCATGAGACGACTCCGCGCGGCGCTCGTCGCCGTCGTCCTGGGCGCGACGGCGATCGTCGCCCCGATCGCCGTCGCCCCCACCGCGTCGGCCCACGGCTGGATCACGTCGCCGCCGAGCCGCCAGGACCACTGCGCGACCGGCACCACGTCGTTCGACTGCGGCTCCATCAAGTACGAGCCCCAGAGCGTCGAGGCCCCCAAGGGCTCGATGCAGTGCTCCGGCGGCAGCGGGTACGCGATCCTCGACGACGCGAGCAAGCCGTGGCCCCGCACCACGACCGGGCGCGACGTGACGTTCCAGTGGAACCTCACCGCCAACCACGCCACGAGCGTGTGGGAGTACTTCGTCGACGGCAAGCTCTTCGCGACGTTCGACGGCGGCGGCGTGCAGCCCCCGAAGGACATCTCGCACACGCTCACCGGGCTGCCGGAGGGCAACCACACGATCCTCGCGCGCTGGAACGTGTCGAACACCGTCAACGCGTTCTACAACTGCGTCGACCTGACCGTCACGGCCGGCGGCACCGACCCGGGCGACCCCGGCACGGACCCGACCGACCCGCCCACCACCCCGGAGCCCGGCGAGTGCACGGACCCGGCGTGGGCCTCGACCGCCGTGTACACCGGCGGGGCGAAGGTCTCGCACGGCGGCAACGTCTACGAGGCCAAGTGGTGGACGCAGAACAACACCCCCGGCGCCGAGGAGTGGGGCCCGTGGAAGCTGGTCGGGGTCTGCTGACGCCCTGACCCGACGGCGCCCGGCCCGCCCCGGCCGGGCGCCGTCGTCGTGCCCGGGCCACCCGGCGCACCGCCCCCGTACGTGCGGCGCGGCGGCCCCGTACGGGCGACTGCTTACGGGCTTCACCCGATTGTCCGCTCTGTACCGCCTCCGTAGCGTCGAGAGCGTCCGTCCCCCGTGCGGCCCGCGACGAGGCGGGCCCGCGAGGACCCACGCACCCCCAGGGAGGCACCATGCGAAGACTCAAGGCAGCGCTGCTCGCCGCGGCGCTCGGCGCGGCGGCGATCGTCGCGCCCGTCGCGATCGCGCCCAGCGCCTCGGCGCACGGCTGGATCACGTCCCCGCCGAGCCGCCAGGACCACTGCGCGACCGGCACCACCTCGTTCGACTGCGGCTCCATCAAGTACGAGCCCCAGAGCGTCGAGGCCCCCAAGGGCTCGATGCAGTGCTCCGGAGGCAGCGGCTTCTCCGTCCTCGACGACGCGAGCAAGCCGTGGCCGCGGACGCAGGTCGGGTCGTCCGTGACCTTCCAGTGGAAGCTCACGGCGGCGCACAACACGAGCACGTGGGAGTACTTCGTCGACGGCGTGCTGTTCAAGACGTTCAGCCAGGGCGGTGCGCAGCCGCCGAGCAACATCTCGCACACGCTCACCGGGCTGCCGCAGGGGAACCACACGATCCTCGCGCGCTGGAACGTGTCGAACACACCCATGGCGTTCTACAACTGCGTCGACCTCACCGTCGGCACCGGGGGCGGCGGCCCGACGAACCCGCCGACCGACCCGCCGGGCGACTGCACCGCCGCCGCCTGGTCGGCGAGCGCCGTCTACCTCGGCGGCGCGCGCGTCTCGCACTCCGGCAAGACCTACGAGGCCAAGTGGTGGACGACGGGCGAGAACCCCGCCCAGAGCGGCCAGTGGGGCGTCTGGAAGGACCTCGGCGCCTGTTGACCCGGTCGGCGCGCCGAGCGATGCGTCGGCGTTCCGGCGATGCGCCCGTGTTCGGGTGACGCGTCTACGGACGCATCCCTCGGGCACGGGCGCATCGGCCGTCCCGGCGACGGTCGCCCACAGGCGCGTGCGCGTCCTGCCCGGCACCTCTCGCCGTGCACAGGTCCACGACGACGCCTCCCTCCGCGGCTGCGGTCCTGCGACGCTCGGGCCGTGCCCACCACGAGACCCGCTCCCCCGCTCCGTCCGGTGCTCGCGGACGACGTCCCGCGCCCCGTGCTCCTCGCCGCCCTCGCGTCCGGGAGCGCGCGGCGGATCCGCCGGGGCGCCTACCTGTTCGACGGGCCTGCGACCGGTGCGTCGCGCACGGCCGACGACGAGCGCGCCGCGGCGCTCGCGCTGACCCAGGCGGTCGACCGCCAGCTCGACGGCGAGCACTGGTTCTGCGGCCCGACCGCCGCGCTCGTCCACGGTCTGCCCCTCGCCGAGCTCCCGCAGCAGGTGCACGTCCTGACACGCACCGTTCCCGGCCGGGGCGCGTCGCCCGACCTCGTCCGCCATCGGGCTACCGTCGCACCGACCGACGTCGAGATCGTGGGCGGCCTCCCGGTGACGTCGCTCGAACGGACGGTCCTCGACTGCGCGCGCTCGCTGACCGCACGCGAGGGGCTCGTCGTCGTGGACGCCGCGGTGCGACGCGGGACCGACCGTGCGGCGCTGGTCCGGCGTCTCGAGGGGACGCGAGGGCGCGGCGTGGTGCGGGCACGCGCGGTCCTCGACGTCGCGGACGGCGGGGCCGAGAGCCCCGGAGAGTCGCTGGCTCGGTACACGGTGCTGCGGCACGGGCTACCCGCCCCGCGGACGCAGATCGAGGTCGCGACGCACCTCGGCCGGTTCCGGGCGGACATGGGGTGGCTCCCCTGGCGGCTCCTGCTCGAGTTCGACGGATTCGTCAAGTACTCGACGCTGTCCGGTGGCGACCCGGCACGGACGCTGTTCGAGGAGAAGCGTCGCCAGGAAGCGATCGAGGAGGAAGGCTGGCGCGTCCTGCGGGTCACCTGGCCCGACCTGCGCCACGACGGCCAGGTTGCTGCCCGGGTCCGCCGGCTCATCCCGGACGGAGCCTCCGTGCCGCAGGTCGCGCGGCCCGGACTGTGGTGACGCCGACCCGCTGCGTCATGCGGTGCGCCGCCCGCCGAGCGATGCGTCAGGGCCTGAGAGGTGCGTCCGGGCGCGAATGATGCGTCGGTGCCCGAGCGATGCGTCCCTGGACGCATCATCCGCACGCGAACGCATCACTGACGCGAGCCCGTCACTCGCTCAGCCGCGGCCGCGGAGGCGGTCGATGTCGCGCCGCTCGCGCTTCGTCGGGCGGCCGGCGCCGCGGTCGCGCACGGCGAGCGGGACGGCGAGCTCGCGCGGGGGCGGGGGCGGGCTCTGGTCGACGACGGCCTCGGCCGCGAGCGCCGCGGAGACGCGCTTGACCAGCACCTTCTCCACCACGAGCACCCTCTCCTGGGGCCCGCCGCGCACGACGACGCGGTCGCCCGTCTTGACGTTCGTCGCCGGCTTGGCGCGCTCGCCGTTGACGCGCACGTGCCCGGCCTTGACCCCGGCCGTCGCCTGGGACCGGCTCTTGTACACGCGGACCGCCCACAGCCAGCTGTCGACGCGCGCGCTCGCCGCCGTGCCGCCGGCCGCGCCGCCCGTCCCGCTCGTCGTCATGCTCCGAGCCTACGAGAGCCGCGGCGCGGTGCTTCCCCTGCGGGCGGCCACGGCACGCCACCACGGCACGGCGCGGCCCGACGACGACACTACGGCGCGGCCCGACGACGGAGGCCCGACGACGACACCACGGCACGGCCCGACGACAGAGGCCCGACGACAACATGGCCCGACGACGTCGTCCCGACGACGACACGGCACGACCACGCAGGCCCGACGACGCCGCGTCAGGACGGCGGAGTCCGGTCACCCCTCACTCCCGGCAGCCGACGGCCCCGGCGCCTCTCCGCGTGCGGGCGGGGAGGCACGGTGGGAAAGTGGGTGGAGGCCATTCGGGGCATGTGTCCTGCGTGGTCCTTTTCGTCCTCGGAAGAACGGAGACGTGACATGGGTTTCATCGGCTGGATCCTCATCGGCCTCATCATGGGCGCCATCGCCCGCGCGATCCTGCCCGGCAAGGCTGCCGGCGGCTGGGTCGTCACGCTGATCGTCGGGGTCCTCGGCGCGCTCCTGGGCGGGTGGATCGGCGGCGCGATCTTCGGAGCCGACGCCAACGACGAGTTCTTCTCGCTCACCACCTGGTTCTGGGCGTTCGTCGGGTCCCTCCTCGTGCTGCTCATCTGGGGCGCGATCACCGGACGCCGGTCGCGCAACTAGCACCGCCACGTCCCGGACGACGGCTCGGCCCCTCGGGGCCGGGCC